>JAABUJ010001431.1_pt1 | contig 35411 bp, 38 predicted proteins | sample 5559131 | NCBI WGS metagenome assembly JAABUJ01 (sample SAMN10711875, study PRJNA513366) | rock metagenome | isolation source: Antarctica rocks | place: Antarctica: Victoria Land, Mt New Zealand nord | collected 2016-01-07 | reverse complement strand
AACCAGGAACGGCCCGGAGCACCGGCGACCAGGCAGCGCCGGTGGACCCACACGCCCCGAAGAGCACCAGTCACGAGCACTGCTCCCAGACCATGTTCAGCGGCCTCGATGAAAGATTGAGGCTAGGGGCGGCGCGCCGAACCAAGACTGAGGTGCCATGGCTACCCGTGGAAGGAGTCACGCACCACGTCGGGGCGCACACCCTCGTTGTCGACCAGTTCACGCCAACGTGCGCGATTGTGCCGCTTTACGTCACTTCCGGTGTGTCCCGATGCGTGAATCCCGCCCACCAGGCCCCAACGCAACCGGATGTCGGCGCCGCGCCGGATCTTCGTTTCATAGGTGCCCAGCCCCAGAAGCAGCGCGGTGGCGCCGGTGTCGTAAGCCTGCTCGATGGGTGCGTAATATGCCAACTCGAAGTATTCAGCGGCGCCGCGTAGCTGGCTGTAATCAAAGCCGCAAGCACGTGAGGCGACCTCAGTGCGGGTCGTATAGGCGATGCCCACGCCGATGGTGGCAGCGTCGAGAAGGCACATGTGGGCGTGGGCATCCGCGCCGAGCTCTTCCGCTTGACCGCGGAGCAGGTCGGCGGTCTCATCGCTGCCGGCCTCGTGCCCGTGGTGGCGTTCCAGGTTAGCCACCAGCGACCCTGCCTCTTGCCAGACCTCGGTGAGCGGACGGGTGTCCCGGCGGTACCCGGCACGGGCGAACAGCAGCCGATCGCGCCGGACCCGCTTCCGAATCTTTGGACCGACCCGGTCCAGGTAATCCTCAAATGTGGTGCCAGGCAGCTGGATCTCGGCGTCGCCAGCGATTAGCCAGGGTTCTGAGTGGTTGAGGTGCGGACGAAGGAGCGCAGCGTCGTCCTCGTCCAGGTACAGCCACCAAGCGTAGCCGTCCGCCTCCTCCGCCGCGATCCGGTCAACCATATCCACAAGGAGTCGGAGCGCTTGGCGAGCCTGCTCCGGGTCGGAACGGTTGAGGAGCAGTATGTTGCGGTAGCCGCGGCGGTTGCCGACGAGCGCGGTTACAGTCGAGGCCGGCGGACAGTCTTTCCCGAATAGGTGGGATGGGTCGTACAGCGGATTGGTCTCCTTCCGTACCAGGTACAGCGCCGTTGCGGCTATCAGCGCGCCCGAGTCGTCTCGGACTAGGGCGTAACGAGCGTCGCTGTTGGTATCTCGCTGTTGGTAGCGAGCCCACCCGAAACCGGCGTAGAGGTTCCCGGCAGCGAGCTGATTCCATTGCTCAGGCTGGACCAACGCAATGTCGGAGAGGACTTCGGTTCTCACGTCAGTTGCTCCTCTTCTCGCACTGGGAGAGGTGCGGAATCCGTGAGCTCCGGCCGGCCGTGGTCTATGCGGGCATGGGACGCAGTACAACCACGCGCCCGGTGAAGCTGGCGCCGAACCGTTCCGCGGCGACACAGTGGTTGGCGGAGCCCCACCGGGAAGGGTCAACGAAGTCCACAACCTGGTCGTCGCGCCGGTGCCGCACACCCGTGACGATCACTAGATGACCACCTCGCCGGCCGTCTTGGGGAAACTGGTGGGTGCAGGACACAAGAACCGGCGTGCCGGTAAGGGTAAGCCGGCGTAACGCGACACAGTCATCAACGCCAGCGGCAACCCCAGTTAAGTTGTGCTGGCGGGCGAGGTCTACCAGGCCGGTGTGGATCCAGCCTTTGGACGACCAGGCTCCACGCTCGAGGCCTTCGAGCAGTAAGGCCGCGGCGCTAGGAACGGGAAGCTGGTAAAACGCGAGCAAAGACCGCAGGCAAGCGATGCCGCAGCACCGGTCTCCCCAGTTCGTGGCGTCCATCTGGGGCGGGAGCGCTGCAGCGTCGGACGCAGAAAAGTGCTGGGGGAATCGAGGAACCGGCAGGGGCAGGGTCGCGGTCATTGGCGCACCCCTGGGTCGTTGGCGGCACTCAGGTGGCTGGTGCGTTCGTCCCCGGCCGCGGAGGCGTGCAATCGGCTAGCGCGGCGCGCGGCGGATGCAGTGGCGACCGACGCACCCAGAAGAACAACCGCTGTAGCTGCCCACCCGGACATCCCAGATCGTAGAACCACCAGCGCGAATAGGGTAGGCGCGGCGGCCCGGGCTAGACCACGGCCGAGCGCAAAGACGGCTTGATAGTCGCCTTGCGCATCGTCGGGTGCCAGATCGAAACTGAGGAAGAATTCAGCGGACGCATGCCAAAGTTCTCCGGCGGTATAAACAACGGCGAACGCCACGAGCGACACGGCGGCCAACGCCACGGGAAGGTAGCTGACCGTCCCCAGGATCAGGCACGAGAAAGCCAGCAACAGGCCAGCTCGCCGCACCGCGTGCGCCGCTGCGAGAACTGTACCGACGCGCTTCGAAGTCCGGACCTGGAGCAATACCACGAGTACGGTATTCACCACTAAAACAACTGACACCATCCATCGTGGAGCCTCTGTTCGGGTGGCCACCCAAAGAGGGACTGCGAAGCCGAGGATCTCGAAGTGCAGGGCTAGGAGCCCGTTGGTTAGCACGACGGGTAAGTAGGCGGGATCGTGGAACGCGGTTCGCCGGCTCCGGCCTGAGCGCCGTTTCGTCGGCGCATCCTTGGTCGGTGCGGGCCTCCGGATCGGTTGAGGGTTGACCGGAACCCGGAGCAGAAGCAGCCCGGCACCGACGAACAGTATAGCGGTGGCGAACACAAGCGTCGAATACGCGGCAAGAGTGTCGATCTGCAGCGCGGCCGCCGCAAGGGCGGTTCCTAGCGCGACGCCGATGTTGGTAACTGAGCGCAGGTAGGCGCGGGTCCGCGCCCGCTCGGTGCCGGCGGTGATGTTGTGGATAAACGCGCCGACGACGCCGTTAACGCCACGGTCGGCCACCGCGGCGACCGTCGCGGTGGCTAGGAAGGCGGGGTAAGAGCGGACGACCAGGTAGGTCGCGGTGGCTAAAGCTTCTACAAGTAGGAGCGCTGAGTACACCGGCCTTGCGCCGACCTGATCAGCCAATCGACCCAAGGGCACCATGAGGCAAAGCCCGACCGCAGTGGCAACTGACAGCCCGAATCCAACTCGAGTTACGCTGATCCCCAGTCCCCGGGTAAAAAATAGAGCGCTGCCGGTTAGCCAGAGCCCCGTGCCGACTGTGGAGACGAGGTTGACGAAGGTGAACGCTTGGACCGGCCCCGGGCCGGGCAAAATGCGCAGCTCACGCACGGGCGGTTTCCTCGAGGTCAATGCGCACGGCGAATTTCGCAGCTAGGGCTCGTTCGCGTGCCTGTGCGGGGGTGGCCCCCACGGTCAATACGTGGCCGAGGTAGTCGCTGCTCGAGGTGGCCGGTCGGACGAGTCTTCCTACATCGGTGGACACTTCGGCTGACACGACTCCGGGGAGCTCCGATAGTTTTCGAACGTCGCCGACCGCATGAACTCGGCCCGAAGTCTCCGCTGTCAGGTACATCTGAGTGCTGGCGGCGGCTTCAGCGGTGGGGTGGGGTTCGCTCGGAGTCTCTCCGAGGAGTCGCGCCACGACGTGGTCGGCGCTGTCCACCCCAGCAGCGTGGTCAACGCACACATGTGCACCCGCGCCGATCAGCCTAGGATTGAGCTCGACCAGGCGCGGGCCATGAGAGCCGAGGATAAACTCTAAGTGGAATGCTCCGAAATCGTATTGCAGAGCGGCCAACGTGTCGCGGACGAAGCCGTCGGCCGCCGGAGTTGGAGGAGTCGCTATCGATGTGATCGCCAGCTCTGCGAAATGCGGTGGGGCGGTGAGAAGCCGGTCGGACCACGCGAGCACCTGCGGCACGCCGTCGTGCACAAATCCCTCCGCGCTGATTAACGGGCCGGGGACGTACTGTTCGAACAGCAACCGATGCTGGGGGCGCACCCCGCGGCCGTATTCAAGACGTTGTAGGTGTTGCGCGGCGAGCGCTCGGGTCTGTGCTCGGTTCTCCACCAGACGGACGTCCCAACTGGCGGCTCCGTCTACGGGCTTGACGACACAAGGGTAGCCAATGGGCGAGTCGAGTCTTGGGTCGTTGGCGGGAACAACCGCCCAGGCGACATCAGGAACCCCAGCGGCGGCTAAAGCGGCTCGGGCGACAGCTTTATCTCTGGAAAGCGCCGGAGTTCGCGGCGTTGGACCTCGTAGCCCCATGGTCCTCGCAGCAGCGGCGGCTGGACCGACGAAGCTGTCGACGGAGCTCGTAAGGGCAGCGATCACGCCGGGCAGCGCCGTGACGGCGGACGAAAGCCGGTCCGAGTCACGGGTGTCACACTCGATCCACACGTCGACCAGATCGTCGAGTTCGGGGCCGTAGAAAGTGCGGGACCTGGCCAATACTGCGGTCCGCAACCCGCGACGGCGCGCTCGGCGAAGCTGCGCGGGTCCTGGAGCCTCAAGGATGGGGCCGAAGCTCAGGTCGGGCCGCCCAGGACCCGAACGGACGTGTAGCTCTACGGCCACGAACCAGTTTGCGGTAGCTGACGGGGTCATTGCCACAACCGCCCGTCGTGGCGAGATGCCGCGTCGGCCAACAGCGCGATGACCAGGTCGTCATAGCTCAGTCCGGCTGAGGCGGCAGCCACCGGCAGGTTGCTCGACGCCTGCATGCCGGGGCAGGTGTTGATCTCTAGTGCGTACGGTTGTTCACCGTCGACCACAAAATCCATCCGCATGGCGCCGGTGCAATGTAGAAAGTCGTAGACCCGCTCGGTCGACTCGACCATCGCCTTGACCGACGCCACGGGCATGTCCTGCGGAACTCGGTAGTCCATGCGAGGCGCCGCTCGCCCACCGAGCTTCGCTGCCTCGTCGTAGTAGACCGGCCCTTGTTGGCCGTCGATGATGCACTCGAGGGGAGGCAGCGCGCGCCTGTTCTCGAACAGGCGAATGACGCTCACTGTGACGGAGCGGCCCGAAACGAAGCGTTCCAAAAACAACTCCGCAAAGCCCCGGTCGTGCAACCGCGAGACGGCTGCGGGGAAGTGATCGGAATCTGTAACCAACTCCAGCCCAACGCTGCTCCCACCGTCGACAGCCTTGAGCATGCATGGCAGTTCAGCGCCATCGGGGAGCTGCACCCCGCCGGTGGCCGGTACTGGCCACGAGCGAGGTGTAGGAATCTTAAGGGCCGAGAATAGCGCCTTCGTGACCGCCTTGTCCATTCCGACGCTGCTGGCGAGTACTCCGGAAGAAGTGTAGGGGACGCCGAGATAATCGAGCAGACCCTGGAGCCGCCCATCTTCGCCGAAGGGTCCGTGAACATTCACTAGCAGCAAGTTGAATTCGCGAGCTCGAACTGGGAAATTGGGGTCGGTAGGGTCGAGGTGCTCTGCGTGGATGTCAAGCCGATTCAACGTCTCCATCAACGAGGTCAGGGACCATTGGTCGCGGGGAACCTCCCGGATGTAGAGCGCATCCTCTTCGGACACCGGCCCGTACACCACGCCGATACGGAGCGCCCGGAGGCGTTCAACATGCCGCTCTCGGTCTTCAGCTGCCACGAGGGTCGAGTTCATCGTGAGCTCCCAAAAGGTTCATCTGATGAGGTGTGACCAGCGGATTCGTCAGTAGGTGGGGTTGAACGCGGACAGGTCTGCAGTTGGGGTAGCGGAGCTACCTCCACGACCAGGTTGCGAGCAGCCCTGGCCCGTGCACGCTAACGCGTCCCGGGCGGCCGGAGGTCGCCGTTGGCTCGCAGCCCGGTGGTTTTAAGAAGGAGCGCCTGCAGGCCGACGGAGCTGCCGGCGCCGGTCTGGTTGCGCTAACAGCCCAGCTGGGGGCCCGTTCGGTCGTGGGCCTCGTCTCGCACAGGGAAGTCGCGTGCCGGCGCCTGTGTTCACGTAAAATTCACCCGAGACACGGGCGAGACTTCGAACGGGCGGCGGGGCAAGTCAGCTTCTCGAGGAGGTCGACGGTGGGCCGAAAGCGAGGGCGGCTGATATGGGACGCGCGCGCGTGACGGGTCGGATGATTGTGGTTGCGTCCGGGCGAAACCGAGCTCGCCATTAGCCTCCCGTTACGCGGCTTGGACCTCGTCGCTTGGGCCTACTCGCGATCCCGGCGATTCCCTCGCAGTCAAAACGGACTGTCTCCCGGACAACGGCTTCCGAGCCCAGACCGTGTCCGGCCAACCGGGGTGATCCCCGGGCGTCCGCCCCGTCTCCAGGAAGCCCCGCCGGGTGTAGAAAACGGGCGGCTTGGTCGTTGCCGGCGACGTACTCCAGCCGAACCGCGTCCGCGGACTTCGGGATCCGCCTAACCGGGGCGTCCAGCAAGGCCGTCCCCACCCCGGTCCCGCGCGTCTCCGCGAGCACGTACACCTTCCACACCGTCGGGACCTCGCCCCGCAGGTCGACGTTCCCCATCCCGACGACACGACCATCCTCATCGACCGCCACGACGACAGTCGTGTCCCGGAGACTGCGCTCGACCGTCACCTCCGACCACCAGCTCGCCAGGCCATGCTCGATGTACTCCTCGCCGGCGAAAGCGTAGGTGTCCGGCCAACATGCCTCACCGACCGCGCGGATTCCCTCGACGTCCTCGACGTTGGCATCGCGCACCGTCAGACTTGCCACTCGGCTCTCCTCCGCCCACCGGCGAACACGTCGTCCGTAATAACATTGATCCGCCCGCAATCGCCCGATTCCGTCAGCTAGCCTCAATCTTTCATCGGGGTGCATTGGTGTTGTGCGTCCTTGCTGGTCAGGGCGGTGTGGGGCGTTGGTGCCGGTGGGGCGTGGCCGATCTCCGGCGCTGGTGTCGCCGGTTCTCCTGGCTGTTCCTGGTGGGGTCGGGGGTGGCGGTCAGCCCGGCGCGGGCAGGCCGGTGAGGCGTTGGTGAGCGGTGAGCAGCTCGGTGTTCCAGGGCCAGTGGGCTGGCAGTCGCAACGTGACCCGGCGCCCGGTGGTCAGGACACGGGCGGCAACGTTGAGCAGTCGGAGCCGGAGCCGCTTGGGTTCGGTGGCCCGGTGCGCGCCGAGGGCGAGGGTGGCGGTCCAGGTGAGCAGGTTCTGCGCGAGCATCACCGCGGTGAGCCAGACCCGGTTCTGGGCGGTGTCGTGTAGTGGCAGGTTGCGGAGGCCGAGGTCCTTCAACGCGCGGATGCGGTCCTCGGCGCGAGCCCGGAGTCGGTGCCGGACCTCCAGGTCGGCCAGCTGCCCCGTCGGCGTGTTGGTCGCGAACAGGGTGATCCGCCAGCCCTCGACATCGGTCAGGCGAAGCTGCGCGCCGGGGTGGGGTCGTTCCCGGCGGGCGATGACCCGCATCCGGGCCGGCCAGCCGCGTCCGGTCAGCTCGGGGAGCAGCCCGGTCAGCTCCGCGACCTGTGCGCTCTCCCGCGGGCGGCCGTCGGGGTCATAGGCCTGGGTCCACGCCGCCTTCGGGAGCCGGGCCAGCAGGACCTGGTCGACCCCGATCGCCGTGCCGATCCCGATCGAATACTGCAAGCCCAGGTTGGTGATCCGGGTCAGGAACGCCTTCGTTCCGCCGCCGCCGTCGGCCCGGACCACTACCCGTGCGCGCACCGGGCCCGGCAGTTGCTCCAGCGCCTGGTCCAGGACCGTGATGTGGTCCGCTGCGCTGTTCGCGTTCGCGTTCCCCGGTCGGAGTAGACCCGCCAGGACTTCCCCACCAGCCCCGGTGGCCGGGTCGTGGTCGACGAACGCGAACAGCGGGTGGAACCCGAAGGTTCGCGTGAATGTCGCAGCAGCGCTCTGCTTCTCGGAGTGCGCGACGACGACGGTTGCGTCCAGGTCCACCATCACCGCCCCCGACGTGGGGACCGGGCAGCGGTGCGTCCACGCTGCGGCCCGCGCCGCCGCGACCGCATCGGCGACCGCGGCCAGGGCTGGGTTCCCGGCCGCGGCGAGCCGGTCCACCGTCCGGGACACTGTCGGGTCCGAGGCCACCGAGCCGAACACCGCCGGCTGCGCCCGCACCACCGCGACATCAGCCAGGCAGTCCGCACCCAGAGCCAAAGCCGAGGCCAGGTCCAGAACCACCTTCCCGGGGTGATGGACAGCGGTGGCCGCCCGCCACGGGCTCAACGCGCGCCGCAGACCGCGGTCCAACCCGCTGGCCCGGGCCGCCTGGACCAGCAGCGTCCCACCCGCCGAGGAGGCCAATGGCTCGGTCCCGGCGACCAAACCCGGCAGCGGAGCGCAACGGACACGGCGGCGACGCTTGACCCGGCCAGGACTGTTCGGCTTAGTGTTCACCTACGGGGTGCCTCTCCTCGCAGCGGACATCTGGTCTCTCAGCAAGCCCAGTTTCCCTGCCAGGACAGGCACTTCCGTGCAACACGGCCCCGCCCAACCGCCCGTGTCACCGCGTCCGGTGAAAACGCGAGGCTAGGGCCCACACGTGTTTGGGGTCGCTGCTGTTGCGGTCGGCGGGGCCGAACGCCCATGCGGGGTCTTGGGGCGTGGTCTGGTTGCCGATGACGTAGACGTCGACCGCCTGGCCCTGGGAGTAGCTGCGGGACCGCACCCGGTAGGTGAAGCCGGCCGCCTTGCCGGGGATCGTGCCCTGAGCCTGCAGCTCTGTGATGTCCCCGCGGACCGCTTTGGCGATCTGTGCGGCGGTCATGAGCAGCCCGTACTTGGTGCCGGTGATGGTGGTCACGGTGGGCTCCTCGGTGCCGGGGGTGGTGGTTCCCGGGCGATCACCCCATCATGTCATCCGATACGGATGACTGTCAAGCGGCGCGGATGACATGTGTCATCCTGCGTGGATGACCGCTGACCCGGCCGTCGACCAGCTCGCCGAGCTCATCGACACCCATGCCCTCGGTCTGGCGGCCGCTGTCGGTCTCGACGTCCATCAGCTCGCCCAGGACCGGGTATCTGACGCGTCGGCTCGGCTGGTCGCGGAGCTGCGAGCCAACGATGACGGGCTGTCCCGCCAAGCCGCGGTCACCGTGTTGGGGCTGCACCCGGACGAAGACGACCCTGCGTGGTGGTCCACCCCCCTCGGGCTGCTGGTGGGCCGCCATGACGGTTCCGGTCCCGCGGTCACCCAGATGTGGGCCGCGCGCGCCCTCAGGGTCACCAAAGGAACGATCAGCCAGATGGTCGCCAGAGGGAACCTGGACCGGCACCCCGACGGTGGAGTTCTCCGGTCCGCGGTGCTTCAGCGACTCGCGTCCCGGCGCTGAGGGGGCCCGACTCGACGCGCTTTCGGTTCAGCCTGGGCCTTGCGTGGTCGGCGATGTCTACCAGGCGGGGGCTGAGCGCGGCGACGGCCCACGATTGGTCAAGAGTCGCTGAGCTGCTCCACGGCCCCCGGCGGCTGGTGCCCCGGTCGAGATTGGTTAGCCAAGTAGAATCGGGTCATAGGTCGCCCGCCAATAGGTCCTCCGTGGCCATTGGTTGATCCGGGCCGACAGACTTCCGCAATAATATCGGTGGAGAGCAAGGACCGTAGTGGGCAGCGACGGCGCCAGTGACCGCGGCCCAATAGCGGTCCCCGACGGACCAGTGCCACCACTCGGTGGGGTAGTTGGTCAATCCGACACCGCGCAGGGCTTGGATCAGGACGGCGCGATTGCTGCGGGCCGCAGGTGGGAGGTCGGGTGCGTCGGTGTAGCAGGCGCCGTTGCTTTCCTCGGGGCTTGCGTTAAGGGTGCTTCCTAGGTCGAGCTCTTTCCCGTCCTCGGCGCACAGGGTGAGGTCGATCGCAGCTCCTGCTGTGTGCGGTGCAATCTCGGGCGGGGCGACGTAGCGGCTGGCCGCGGTGAGTACCTGAGGTTCGGCCCAGTCGGGATGGAGCGCGCGTAGTTGGCTGCAGTACTCCTGGAAGTACTGCAGCTGCAGCTCCCGCGGGCGGTAGCCTTCGACCGCCAGAATCCTGATGCCGTCCGGGAGCAGGCGAGCGGCGTGTTCCAGCCGCCGCCGTAAGTCCTGCCGGACCCAGGCGAAAGTTCCGTCAGCGTCGCGTCGACGCCCATCGATCAGCAGCGCGCGGCAACCCCGGAGGTCGACGAGCTCCTCGCCGCAGTCGCGGACGGGCAGGGCCGTGACCCGGGGGTCGGACATCAACACGACCTCAATCATGCCAAGTGATCGCCCGCTCGGTGTTGCTCCGCGACTACTAGCCTCGCGCTTTCATGCAGGGGGTGATCTGGGGCTGATTTGGGGTGCCGACACCCGGGGGCGAATGCACGGAAGTGCCTGTCCCGGCAGGGAAACTGGGCTTGCTGATGGTCCAGAGTCCGGCTGCGAGGAAAGGCACCCCGTAGGTGAACAGTACCCAGAGTCGTTCCCGGTCGGTTCGGCTGGGCCGCCGGGCGTGTCCGCCGCGGGTGGAGCTGGTCGCCGGGACCGAGCCGCTGGTGTCCTCCGCGGGTGGGTCGCTGCTGGTCCAGGCCGGGCGGGCCACGGGGCTGGACCGGGCCCTGTCGCGGGCGTTGGGCCGGTGGCGGCCGGGGTTGGCGGTGCACGATCCGGGCAAGATCCTGCTGGATCTGGCGTGCTCGTTGGCGTTAGGTGGGGACTGCCTGGCGGATCTGGCGGTGGTCCGGGCGCAGCCGGCGGTGTTCGGGCTGGTGGCCTCGGACCCGACGGTGTCCCGGCTGGTCGACCGCCTGGCCGGTGATGTCGACGCCGCGCTGGCCGCGATCGCGGACGCGACCCGGGCGGCGCGGGCTGCGGCGTGGGCCCACCGGTGCCCGCTGCCCAAGCAGGGTCCGGTGCACCTGGACCTGGACGCGACCGTGATCATCTCCCACTCGGAGAAGCAGGATGCGCAGCCGACGTTCAAACGGACATTCGGGTTCCACCCGCTGCTCGCGTTCGTCGACCACGGACCAGACGGCGCGGGCGGGGAGGCCCTGGCCGGGCTGCTGCGCCCGGGCAACGCCGGCGCCAACACCGCCGCTGACCACCTCACCGTCCTGACCGACGCGCTGGCTCAGCTCCCGGATGGGGTGCGGTCCCGGGTGGTGGTCCGCGCGGACAGCGGCGGCGGGACCAAGGAGTTCCTGACCCACATCACCGACGCGGAGTTGCAGTACTCCATCGGGATCGGCACCACCCTCGGAGTTGACCCCGCCCTGCTCCGGAAGGTCCCCAAACGGGCATGGACCCCCGCTTACAACAGTGACGGCCAACCCCGGGACGGGGCGCAGGTCGCGGAACTGACCGGGCTGCTCCCACAGCTGCTCGGTCGGGGCTGGCCGGCTGGGATGCGGGTCATCGCCCGCCGGGAACGCCCCCACCCGGGCGCCCCACTGCGCCTGACCGACCACGAGGGCTGGAGGGTGACCCTGTTCGCCACCAACGCGACCACCGGGCAGCTTGCCGAGCTGGAACTGCGCCACCGGCTCCGCGCCCGCGCCGAGGACCGCATCGCCGAACCTGAAAGACCTCGGCGCCCGCAACCTCCCACTGCACGACCTCGCCCAGAACAAGATCTGGCTCGCGACCGTCCTACTCGGCCAGCAACTGCTCACCTGGACCGCCACCCTCGCCCTGGACACCCACCGGGCCGCGGAGCCCAAACGGCTCCGCCTGCGGCTGCTGCACGTCGCCGCCCGCATCATCTGCACCGGCCGGCGCACCCGGCTACGCCTAGCCGCCCACTGGCCCTGGGCACAAGAGCTGACCACCGGCTACCAACGGATCACCAAGCTGCCCGCCCCAACCTGACCCACCACCCCATCCCAACCAGGAACGGCCCGGAGCACCGGCGACCAGGCAGCGCCGGTGGACCCACACGCCCCGAAGAGCACCAGTCACGAGCACTGCTCCCAGACCATGTTCAGCGGCCTCGATGAAAGATTGAGGCTAGGCCGGTGGGATGGTGTCGAGGCTCATGTGGCGGCGCATGAACCGGTCGAACTGGGGGACGGTGAACTTCGCATACCCGTAGCGGGGTGTGTAGAGCAGTCCCTTGTTAATGAGGCGGGCACGCAGCGGCGCGACCTGCGCGGAGCTGCGGGCGAGGACCTCGGCGACATCGGCGGCCCGCTGGGCCTGCGGTCCGAGGTCGGCCATCGCCCGCATGTAGCGCAGCTCTTCCGGGCTCGACCGTTGGACCCGGGCCCGGAAGAAGCTCTCGTCCAGGACGGCCTCGGCAACCTCCTGGGCCTGGGCGGCGTCCTCGGCGGTGATTCGGGAGCCGGTCGCAATATCCCAGACCGCGCGGCCGAACTCCTGGATGAAGTACGGGTAGCCCTCGGTGTAGTCCACGATCAGCTGGACCGCGCCCGGATCGATCTCGACGTGCTCCGCGCGGGCCGGTTCGACGAGTGCCTCCGCCGCGGCCGCCGGCGGCAGCTCCCGATGGTCGGGAACCTGAACAGCCGCTCGGCGTCGGACTTCGCCTCCCCCGCCAACCCGGGCAGCTGTGGCAGCCCGGCGGCAGTGACACCCAGCCTCGAGCTGACCGGAACGGACGCGAGAGGCGGCGGTTGAGGTCGGCAGCGAGTCACCTGCGGAGGCGGACTGCAACCAGCGGCACCGATCAGGTGCCGTGTGGTCTCGCGTCGATGACGGCCCGCATCGGGGAGCGCCCGGTCACCCAGGCCGCGGCGTCCGGTGAGATCCACGCCGACAGTTCGATGGTCGCTGCCAGATCCCGTCCCAGGGCACGGCGGTGGATGGGTTCGTGGTGAGCGGCACGGTTCCGGACGAAGTGGATGCGTTGCAGCCGCTTCTCGACGTCAACTCGGCGGCGGAGGTCCGCTGGCGCGAGGGGGAACGCCGCCGCCGTCGCGGGGACCCAGAGGGACGTCAGGTAGCGGGAAGCTGCGAGGTACCTCCAGAAACCGAAGGTCAGTTCCGCCACCACCCGCCCGTGGACCTCGGGGCCACGCTTCGCTGCTCGAGCGCGAGCCGTCCGGAGGTCGCGGTGGCCCTGGTCATCGAGCTGGACGACGTCGAACCACTCGCTTGCTCCCCGGCGGCTCGCCCACCGGAGGAGCTGGGTGTCGAGGGAGTTCCGGACCAGGACTTCGACCATCGCCGTCGTCGTCAGGACGGCCGCAGCTGCGGACATGTTCCACTCGTACAAGGCCAGCGCCTCATCCAGGTGCCCACCTGTCGCGGCGGTGTAGGAACTGAGCCGCTGGGCAGTGATGAGCCGCTGGAGAACAGCTGGATCCCACGTGAGGCCGTCAGCACTGGTTGACACTCCGGTCAACCTCCATATGCTTGGGCTTGAAGACCCCGGAACGATCCCTGGCCAGCGGCCACATCGCCGGGGTTTCGCCCTTTCAGGGACCCTTGCTCCTGGCAGCCGTGTCGCTAGCCTCACCGGCTGAAGGCGCAAGGCGTGGCGGAGCCACCGGTGAGGCTAGCGACGCGGGTCGACACATTCGGCCAGACACGCCGCGTCGGCGCGTACCGGCTACGACGTCCCACAGCTCCCCAGACAGCCGTGGGTCGCATCCCCGCACCGGCGGCTCCGATCGGAGTATCGCGGTCGAACCACAGGTGCGACGCCGTTCGCAGCGCGCGTGTGGCGGCGGAGACCGCCGTGGCCGGGCCCTGGCTGAGCAAGCGCACGGCGATCTGGTCTAGGCCCGGCCGGGCGTTGGGGGGCGTACATCGTCCGTGGGCGACCAGTACCCGGTTGCACGGCGCGACTGAGATCTGGGTCAGCTGCACCATCAGCGTCGGCCGAGCCCGCCCGGTGTCACGCAGCCGTTCGCCCTCGTCGTCCGGGCCAGTAGAACCACGGGCACCGGCGCCCCGTCCAACTGCGCCTGTTCTCGCCCGCGCCGGAGCCCGCCGCCCCAACGACAAGAGCCAAACAGGTCGTTCCGTCGGGAGTTGGGGAGCAGACCTTCCCGCGCCGCCGCGCCGGAGAGCCGCTTCTGGGCAGGCCTGCTCAACGGCATGGTCCGCGACCTCGGGCGCGTCCACCTGGTCCTCGTCGACGACGTCCCCGTCGTCGGCGTCCAACTCGCGCCCGACCACGTGCCACCGGACTGGCCCGACGGCACACGGCAGCAGGTCCACACCGACCTCGTGGTCTCCGACCCCGACCAGGCCCACGCTGAAGTCCTGGCACTCGGGGCACGCGTTCTCGGGCGCCGGCCAGACGTCGATCCGGCAGCCGGCTTCCAGGTGTACGCAGACCCGGCCGGCCACCCGTTCTGCCTGTGCTGGGACCCCACCACCACCTCCGGCAGCACAACCACCCCGCCCGCCAGAGCCGCGACACCCACCTCACCGCCGCCTGGGACACAAGTCGGCACATGACGCCGACGCTTACCGTGGCTGAGCAACGCGCCGATACCCCTACCGCGGCCGCCGGTGCCGAACGACAAGTCGACCCAACGGCGCTTGACCGGCGCCTTGTCCGATAACGCCAGCCTGGTCGGCGGGCTCCTACCCCGCACGTAGACGGCTCACCCGCACCACCAGGTGAGCAGCAAGTGCCGGGTCGGCGATCTACAACGCGGTGTTCAGGTGGCGGTGGCGAGCCTGGAGCCGACGTGCACCAGCGGCGGGTGCGGGTCGTGGGGCTGGGGTATGGCCGGGAACGCGAAGTCGGCGATGGCGCCGGGACGGAACACGAGGCAGTGGGTCGAGCCACCGAACTGGAAGTACCCCAGCTCTGCGCCCTTGCCCACATGGTGGCCGGGCTTGACGTCCGGCCCGATCACGCAGGACGACACGTCGGACATGCCGACCGGCACGAACGCCACCAGCCCGATCGCGGGGTCGTCTGCCCTGATGAGGATGATCGCCCGCGTCGCGACGTGCGCCAGGTAGGACTGGGACACCTGGGGTTCGACCGAGTCAGCGCCTTCGGTGTCGGCCTCGGAGTAGTAGGTGCCGTCCCGGACGAACGCGCGCACGACCGTCCCGGCGACCGGGCTGTGCCACCGGTGGTAGTCCGTAGCGCTCAGATAGGCCTGGTAGACGGTCCCGCCGACGAACTCGTCGACCGACTCGTCTCCGGCAAGCATGTCCTGCAGGGAGTAGGGCTGGCTCTTGATCCAGAACCGGTCCTGGCGTTGGACGTCCCTGCTGATCCCGTACGGCGTGGACTCGCACGCACTGACGATCACCTTGTCGTCGTCCGGGCTGGCGACGGGGCGCTGCCCGTCCCGGAAGCGTCGGGTGAAGAAGTCGTTCCACGACGCGAAGCCCCAATGATCGTCATGGGGGTCATGCCGGTACTGCCCGATCCCGATCGCGTCCCGGGCGGCAGCGGACCGCCACCCCGACGGCGAGTCGTTGAGCACGTAGCGCGAGTCAGCGCTGGTGAGGAACTCACACCACGCGGTCAGGATCTTCTTCAGCATCGCGTTGACCCGCGGGTCACGGAACGCGGCGAACCCGGCCGGGGTCCCTGCCGCCCAGTCGAAGATCGCTCCGAGCGGGGTGATCACCATCGAGTCTTCACTGAACTCCGGCGCCATCGTGAGCACCTCGTTGATCAGCCGCAGCAGGTCCGGCACGTCGTGCACATGCCGCTTGCTGTACTGCTTGCCGCGCGGGACCTCGGCGATCATCCGCTCCATGTACATGCGGATCACCGGGTCGGCGGCGATCAGCTCCTGGAATTCGATCAGCACCGGGTGCAGCACCAGCTCGTCACCCTTGGCCTCCACCCGCTCCCGGTGACCGGCCAGCCATGCCTCCAAGTCCTCCTGGCCGTCCGGCAACCAGCCGGCCCGGCGGCGGACGTCCACACCCTCAGCTACATTGGTCACCTCGCGAACGTAACCGCACGCCTCGTCCCTCACCCACCCGACCAGCACGTCAAGCGGCAACGAACGCGGCGAGTTCGCCGCTCGAGGGGCACGGTCAGGCGCACGGTCTGCCCGCTGAGCTCGATGAGGGTGTCCAGGGTGGTCGCGTCCCCGTCCGGGACGGTGAACAGCTGGTCGGCGTACACGGCCGGAAAAGCCGGGAACTGGACGAGGTCCACCAAGGTCTGGTCGGCCTCCAGCGCGCGCTTCTCCGTGGCCGCCGAAGTGGCCGCCGAAGCGGTCGCCGGGGTCATCCCTCGGCACCCGCGACGACCGCCCGTTGCGCGGCCCGCGCGATCCGGGCCCAGTCGGCCCCAACCGGGGCGAAATCGAGCGACCCCAGGAGTGTGCTGATGGCAAGAGCGCAACTGAGGAAGGTGGGCCCCGTGGGGATCGAACCCACAACCCGCGGATTAAAAGTCCGAGGCCGCCCGTGCCACCCCGTGCCGGGGAGGACCAGTGAGTGCCGTCCCCACAGGTCAAACGCTCGTTGCCGATCCAGGTCCCCTCGTTTCGTCCGAGCGCGGCCGTTTCGAAGTAGCGCGTCCGTTCCCAACCCGTGCCCAGCCGGCCCCTCCCGAGCCCGGTGCCCGCACCCATCTCGAACCCCCGGACAACGCGACGCGACCCGTCGCCCGGCGAACCCGAGCGACCAAGCTGGTCATCGACAGCCCCTTCGCCGCAGTCCCGGAATGGGTCATCGACGCCCAGATCAGCGACACCGCGCTCCGGCTGTACTGCGTCCTGCTGCGCTACGGCAACACCACCGGACACCGGATGCCGTCACGGGCCACGCTCGCCGCCCGGCTGCACAAGAAGTCCACCGACACCATCGACCGCGCCCTGCGCGAACTCGAACACTTCGGCGCCCTCACCGTCGAGCACCGCGCCACCGGCACCGGGCGAGCCCTCACCAACCGCTACCACCTCCTCACCACCCGACCCGGCGGCAACCCGGCCGAGTCAGCTGTTCGCCGTCGCAGCAGCCCCACCGCTGCGGCCCCTGCCGAAGACCGTGATGCGTCTCCACCAGCGGCGACGAGGTCGCCTGGCGACAGCGATGGCCGCACCCACGCGGCCCCCACCGGCCGCACCGGTGCGCCCAGGGTGGCCGCACCGATCGGGCAGGACCGAAAGCCACTCACCCAGACACCACCCCACCCCACCCCCTCCGCCACGTCTCTCCGGCCGACACCGGTCGACGTCGACCCGGCCGACGGTCGCCCGACCGACGGCGACTCGGACGCGGAGGCCGATCTTCTCGCCGCGTGCGGGATCACCGACCTCCGCGCCCTCATCGGCCAGCTCCACGACCACCGACGCCGCCTCGCCCACCCCATCACCCCGTGGAGCCGCCGCAAAGTGCTCGCCGCACTCGACGCCGCCGTCACCCACCACGGCTGGCCCCCCACCGACGCCGCCACAGCACTGCTCGCGATCGCCGCCGACCGCACCACCACCAGCCCCATGCGCCTCACCGCACCCGGCCCCTGGTGGAACGTCACGTCGACACCGACTGCGGTTGCCGAACCAATGCGACCGCAGCCACGGCCGGAGCCGGTCGTGGTCACCCGCGGCGCTGAGCTTGTCCGCGCCGCGCTGAACGGTCACCGATCGACTACCACGTCCTCGCCTCCCGGGCTGCTGGCACCGGAACTCGGTCAGTAAAGGTGACCGCGACCGCCGACCGGTCCTACCCGGTTGGAGCACCCGGTTCAGCTGTCACACGTCCGACGACCTGTCCCAGCCGTTGGGTCATGAGCTGTTGCTGGGGCCTCGAGCCGCAGTGGAGGAAAACCGGCCAGTCGACGAGCGGGAGCAGTAGTTCAGCGACCGCGATCAACGACCGTGGGTCGAGGTCGGGTCGCAAGCCTCGGGTTGTGAGGTACACCTCCCACATGGCCTCCCGCGGGGGCGTGGCGCCCGCGAACTCGGCGCGCTGCCAGAGGAACGCCAGGTCCAGAAAGCCCGAGCTCAGACAGACCTCCTGCCAGTCCACCCCTACCGTGTCCCCCAGGTCGGAGCGCATCAGCTTCCCGACGTGACAGTCGCCATGGGTGACGACCCGGGGCAGGGTCTCGTCCAGCTCATATCCCACGGCGATCAGCTCGGTCGCGCGCCGGGGCAGAGCGCCGAACCCACGAGCGGTCCACCAGGCGACGGCCTGCGGCAGCTGGTCCGAGGCTGGCCACGGGCGGTGCTCCAGCCACGGTGGTGTCGTGTCGGGTCGGCGGTGCAGGCGGCCGAGCTGGTCCGCGAGCGCCGTCCACTCCGGGTCAGTCACAGCTGGTGCCGGCGGGTAGGGCGTGTGTTCGGCGAGGAGGAGACGGATGACCCCGCGGTCGCCGTGAGCTGCGATCACCGCGGGAACAGCGACACCGAGGCGCCCCGCGAGCTCGCGGTAGACCCCGAGTTCCCGCCGGGCACGTCTGAGCCACGCGGGATCCTCGGTCACCTTCAACACGGCGCGCCCGGTGGGCAGCTCTAGCAGGAACACCCACGCCCCCGAACCTCCAGCCGTGAGTGTCCGTAGCACTGGATGCGGAGCCTCACAGCCCAATGCGGCGAGGCTCCCTGACACCACTTCCTCCGCGACGTTCACGACCACGACCGTGGCATGACCGACCGGACAGAGCCCGGGCCGCGGGGCTTGACCCGGTTCCCACGACGCCTACCAGTGAGCCCACACGGCCACCCGCAACCAGCCCCCCGCCACACTCGCGCCGCGACCACTGTCACCAACGTCATGAGGCCAGAACAGCTAGCAGCGAACGGCCCTTCGCTGTGAGCGACCGTCCTGGGGTGTCGGGGGTGCGATCCGAGAGCGTGGGAACAACGCGCGCGACCGTGGGGCTTTTGGTCGCATGTCGATTCCAACGCCGACCACCCCCGCGCCCGAGCTGGATGTCCCCCTCGTCGGCGGCGGCCGATTCCGTCTTTCCGACGAGCACCCGGACACGTTCAGCCTGGTGGTGTTCTACCGGGGCCTGCACTGCCCGATCTGCCGCGGCTACCTCGCCGGGTTGAACCGGACCCTGGATGAGTTCGCCGCTACCGGCGTCACCTCGGTCGCCGCCATCAGCGGCGACGACGCCGACCGGGCCCGACGCGCCGTCAAAGAGTGGGGTCTTGACCGGCTGCAGGTGGGGTACGGGCAGTCCGTCGAGTCGATGCGTGCGTGGGGCCTGTTCGTGAGCAAGGGCATCACCGACTCGGAGCCCGACCTGTTCGGCGAGCCCGGCGTGTTCCTCATCCGCCCCGACGCCACCGTGTACATGGCAGCGATCAACTCCATGCCCGCCGCTCGCCCCCGCATCGCCGACATCCTGGGCGCAGTGAAGTTCTTCACCGAGAAGGACTACCCCGCCCGGGGCGAGGCCTGACCCCGCGCACCCGCCCATGGTCCGACTGGAACCGGACACCGGCGGAACGCTGAGGCTCTCTCGGCAACCCTCCGCAGTTGGGCCATCTCGAGCCAACGACGACGGAAGCCCGCCCCCGAATTGCTGGTTGCCGAGGTGGGTTCTCCTGGTCCCGACCAGCGCGGGCACCCCGCTGTTCGTGACGACCCAAGGCCGGCTCTTCACTCTCCTGCCCCGACCATCCCGGACGACTCCGCACCACCCGGCCCCAACCGGCGCCCGGGCGGCGCCCGGGCGGCGGCGGCGGCGGCGGCGGCGGCGGCGGCGGCGGCGGCGGCGGCGGCGGCGGAATTGTTGAGCCCCACGAGACCCTCAGCCGAGCGAGGCGCGACACCGGCCCTTCGGCCATCGCCGGGCGACCTGAGAGATCCGAGCTAGAACTGACCGATGCCGCTGATCTCTCCCTTCCGTCTAGAAGTCGTCTTGATGCTCGCGGGACCGCGGTGACTGATCTGCTTCTGGTGGGCGCCGGCCACGCGCATCTGTACGTCGTGAAGCGCTCCGCTGACTTGGTTGCCGCCGGCTATCGGGTGCATCTGCTGGCCCCGCGGTTCTTCGAGTACAGCGGTGTCGCGTCGGCAACGGCCGCCGGTGCGCTGTCCGCCGACGCCGGGCAGATCGACGTTGGGGCGCTGGCCGTCGTCTGCGGTGTGGAGTTCCACGAGGGCAGGCTCGAGTCCCTGGACCCGGAGGCTCGGATCGCTGTCAGCTCGGATGGCAGCCGGCTCTCCTACGACGTGCTCTCCGTGAACATCGGCAGCGTGACCTCGACGGTCGGGATGAACGTCCACCCCACCGTCCTGAGGGTGAAGCCGTTGACCGGTCTCGCCGACCTGGACGTCCGGCTCCGGGAAGCTCGACACACAGCCAGCACGGTCACGGTTGTGGGTGGTGGCGCCACTGGTGTGGAGCTGGCGGCACACCTCGCGGCCCGCCGGGACGTCGCCGTGGTCCGGTTGGTGGAGTCCGGCCCGGTCGTCGGCGCTGACCTGCCCGCGGGCGCACGCAGACGGATCGGACGATTCCTCGCCGCCCGCGGTGTAGACGTCCACACCGCGTGCCCGGTGCGCGAGATCGAGGAGCGGCGGCTGGTCTGTGAGGACGGCACCGAGCTCTCCCACGATGTCGCGTTGCTCGCCGCCGGGTTGTCCGCACCCCCGCTGCTGGCCCAGCTGGGGATGGGGGACGAGAACGGGGTGCCGGTTCGAGCAACCCTCCAGCACGTGGACCGGGACGAGGTCTACGCGGTGGGCGACTGCGCGAGGTTCCTCCCGGGTCCGTTGCCCCGCATCGGCGTGCACGGCGTGCGGCAGGGAGCCGTCCTGGTCCGGAGCCTGCTCGTGCGGCTCCGGGGAGAGCCTCTTCCGGTGTACGAGCCCCAGCGACGTGTTCTTTCCATCCTGGATCTCGGCGATGGTGTCGGGCTCGCTGTCCGGGGACGGTGGTGGTGGTACGGCGCCGGTGCGCTGCGCCTCAAGCGGCACATCGATCGACGGTGGCTGGAGACGTATCGACGGGGTGGCTCGGCGGCTCCGTGACATCCTCACGGCTCGTGTGGACCGGCGACGGTGGTCGACGTCGCGCGCTGGACCCGGGGAAGTGGACAGTGGCGGTTCCGGAGATGCCGGCACCGGACGACGAGGCGGGAAGCGTTGGGCGTGCTCAGCGGGTTTCCCGGTCGTGACGGCCCCTCGACCTCTGGATGACGCCACCCGGAAGTCTTCCTTCCGAGCGCTGGTGGAGCCCGAGATCGAGGTGCTGCTCCGCGTTGCCCGCACCACCACCTCGAACCAGGCCGACGCCGAAGACCTTGTGCAGGAGACGCTGCTGCGCGCTTACCGGGCGATCAATCGCTTCGACGGCCGGTACCCGAGGGCCTGGCTGTTGACCATCCTGCGGAACACGAACGCCAGCCTGCACCGCCGTCAACGGCCGGTCACGATCGGCGACTGGGAACTCCTCCAGACCGCACGGCCGGCCTTCGGGAGAGCTGCACTGCCGGGTGCCGAGGACAGCTTCATGGACCACGAACTGCACGCCGACCTCGAGGCAGCGGTCCGGGCGCTCGACCCGCGCTTCCGTGCCGCGCTGATCCTTGTGGATGTGCACGACCTCAGCTACTCCCAGGCAGCGGCGGTCATGGGCGTTCCCGTGGGCACCGTGATGTCCCGGCTCAGCCGCGCACGTGACCGCGTCCGCACGTCCCTCCGGTTCAGCCCACTCACCCGAGGAGATCTGTCATGACCGGGTCGCTGCGGCAGATGCTGACCTGTCACTGGTCCGCGCGCCGCATCCAGCGATACCTCGACGCCGATCCCGCTGCCCGGCTGACGCCCGCAGAGATCTCCCGGCTCGAGGAGCACCTCGCGACGTGCGAGACGTGCAGCCGGGTGGCAGCTGAGCACCGAGCCCTGCACCGGGCACTGTCCCTGTGGTCAGGCGGATCGGTCGTCGACCCCCGATCGGTCGACCGCGTCCGTGACTTCCTGTCTACCATCGACGATCGGCACAGCCCGTGACGGCGCACGCGTCGAGCTCGGTGGGATCGCGGGGCGAACCGTGGGACCTGCTGGTGGTGGGCGGGGGCACCGCCGGGATCGTCGGGGCTAAGACCGCGGCGCGGCTCGGCACCCGCGTCCTGCTCGTGGAACGCGCGCGCACCGGGGGTGACTGCCTGTGGACCGGCTGCGTCCCGTCCAAGGCGCTCCTGGCCGCCGGACGGGTCGCCGCCACCGCGCGTGGTGGGCATCGTCTCGGCATCTCGGTCGCGGAGGTCTCCGTCGACTTCGCGAAGGTGATGGACCACGTTCGCGGCGCGATCCGGCACATCGCCCCCGTGGACTCGGTCGAGGCGCTCGAGCACGCGGGGGTGTCGGTGCGGACGGGAACCGCCCGCTTCACCGGCCCGGACTCAGCCGAGGTCGACGGTGTACCGCTGGTGTTCCGTCAGGCACTGGTGGCCACCGGTGCCGCGCCGACCGTTCCTCCCGGCCCCGGTCTGCGCGAGGTTGACCACCTGACCAGTGACACCGTGTGGGACCTGACCGAGCTGCCCGCCGACCTGGTGGTCCTCGGCGGGGGGAGCATCGGGTGCGAGCTGGGACAGGCGTTCGCCCGCCTGGGCAGCAGGGTCTCGGTGGTCGAGGGTGCCCCGCGGATCCTGCCCCACGAGGACCCTCGAGCGGCCGCCGAGGTCCGTCGAGCCCTGGACGACGACGGGGTGGACGTCCACACGGGCTCCGGGGTCGCCAGGGTCGAGCCCACCGCGCCGGGTTCCGGTGTGCTCCACCTCGAGGACGGAGCGCAGGTGCCCTTCTCGCGACTGCTGGTCGCTGTCGGACGAGCGCCGTGCACGACAGGCATCGGCCTGGCCGCCGCAGGTGTCGAGGTCGACGACCGCGGGTTCGTGGTGGTCGATGACCTCCTCCGCACGACGAACACCCGGATCTGGGCCGCGGGCGACCTCACCGGGCACCCGCAGTTCACGCACGTCGCAGGTGTGCACGGCAGCCTCGCCGCCTCGAACGCGATCCTGGGAGTGCGGCGGAAGGTCGACCTGACCGCGGTGCCCCGGGTCACCTTCACCGACCCGGAGGTCGCCGCCGTCGGCCTCGGGACCGACCGGGTCCGTCGCGGGCTGCGCACCGTTGACTGGCCGCACTCCCACGTCGACAGGGCGGTCGCCGAGGGCGAGCTGCCCGGCTTCGCCCGGCTCGTCATCGACAGGCGCGGCCGCGTCCTCGGTGCCACGGTCGTCGGACCGCGGGCAGGGGAGACCCTGGGCGAGCTGACCCTGGCCGTCACCCGGGGACTCACCACCCGCGACCTCGCCGGCGTGATCCACCCCTACCCCACCTACAACGATGCACCGTGGAACGCCGCGATCTCCGACGTCCAGGACCAGCTCCGACGCCCCGCCACCCGACGTGTCCTGGGCGCGCTCGCACACGCCCGCACCTGGTGGGTCGACCGGGACGACTGACCGGGCCGGGCGGGCGCGCCGACCACCGGGACCGACGAGTCCGGCGCTCTGTGCGTCACGAGAGGTCCCGGAAGCCCGCCACGACGCGCTGGGTCGCGCTGAGCCCCACGACGGCCGCCCACACCGTGGCGATCTCCGCGGCGTGGCCCGGGACGACGAGCCACAGCGAGTGCACCGCGATGGTCTCGGCCCCCTCCGCCAGGCCCCCGAGGAAGCTCAGCGAGCGTCCGTCCTCGCGTTGTCGCCCGGTCCGTTCGGCGATGGAGGAGAACGCCAGGAACGCGGTCCCGTTGACGTAGTAGGCGAACAGGACCAGCAGGAACGGCAGCCATCCGGCGCCGAACTGACGCGTGGCACCGATGGCCACCCCGACCACGGTCACGCCGTAGACGGCAAAGTCGGCCGTGATGTCCAGGAAGCCGCCGGCCTCGGAACCGCGCCGCGTCCCGGTGGTCCCGCGAGCGGCCGCGTGTCGCCGACGGGCGAGGGGGCCGTCGAGTCCGTCCAGCGCACGCGAGACGAGCCACAGTGCCAGCGCCCACCACCACAGGTGTGTCGCGGCGGCCACGGCACTGGCCAGCCCGGTGGCCAGGCCGAGCAGGGTCAGCCGGTTCGGGCTGACGAGGGGTCGGTCGACGAGCCGCGCCACCTCGGACAGGGGGCGATCGAGGACCCGGCGGGCGGCGGCGTCAAACACGGCGTCGGTTCGCTGCCGAGCTGCCCACCTGGCGCGCGTCGAGTCGTCGCGCCCACCAGGACCCGCCGACGACGAGAACGACCAGGACGGAGCCGGCGGCGGCGAGGCCCCACGGGTTGGTCCCGTATGCCCCCAGCGCGGCGTACGCGAGGCTGCCGGGCACCATCCCGACGGCGCTGCCCAGCACGTACGGGCGGAACCCGACCCCCGAGAGTCCCGAGGCGTAGTTGATCGCCGTGAAGGGCACGAGCGGGACCAGGCGAACGACCAGGACTGCGGAGAGGCCGTGGTCGGCCAGCATCTCGTCGACGCGCGCCAGACGCCCGCGGATGAGTCGGTCCACGGCGTCACGCCCCAACAGCCTCCCGAGACCGAAGGAGGCGATCGCGCCGACCAGCGCTGCGGCCAGGGCCAGCCCAGCTCCGACCCACAGCCCGAACAACGCCCCGCCCGCAGCGGTGAGGAGCGCCTTGGGGGAGGGGAGCAGCGTCAGGCCCGCGTACAGGACGAAGAACAGGGCGGGCCCCCATCTACCCGCCGCGTCGACGCGCGAGCGCATCGCCGCGACGTCGGGGGTCCCGAGCACGACGGCGAGGCCGATGGCGGCGAGGACGATCAGGACCAACGCACCTGCCCGGACGACGGCGGCTCGACCCATGCGTCATCCTGACTGGCGGCTGAGGTGGACGTGACACCCCGGGAAGTCCCTGAGCAGCTCGAAGTGTTCCCGACACGACACGTCCCCGCCCCGGAGGTCCGATGCACCCGCGCCTCGCACGACTGCTCCTGCCGGCCGCGCTGCTCGGGCTGGCCGTCTCCGCTGCCTGTGCCTCCGCGGGGCCGCCGGCCGGCTCCTCGACCGAGAACAGCTCCTGGTCGGAGATCACCGACCGGGCCCGGGGGCAGACCGTCGACCTGTGGATGTACGGGGGTGACCAGCAGGGCAACGCCTACGTCGACCACGTCCTCGCCCCCGCCGCGGCCGAGCTCGGCGTGACCCTGCGACGGGTCCCGGTGGCCGACACCAAGGACGCCATGACCCGCGTCCTGGCCGAGCGGCAGGCCGGCCGGAAGGACGGTTCCGTGGACCTGGTGTGGGTCAACGGTGACAACTTCGCGACCGGTAAGGAGGCCGACGCCTGGCGCTGTGGCTGGTCCTCCCAGCTGCCGAACGCGAAGATCCTGGCGCCCGACGACGCCCTGGTCACCCAGGACTTCGGCACCGCGGTCAACGGGTGCGAGGCGCCGTGGCACAAGGCGCAGTTCACCCTGGTCTACGACTCGGCGCGGGTCGCGGATCCGCCGACGTCGATGGCGGGTGTGCTCCGGTGGGCCCAGGCCCACCCCGGACGGTTCACCTACCCGGCCCCGCCGGACTTCACCGGGTCGGTCTTCGTCCGCGAGGCGTTCTACAGCACGTCCGGCGGCTACTCGCAGATCCCGGCGCAGTTCGACCAGAGCGCCTACGACAGGCTGACACCCGGCCTCTGGAGTGCTCTGCACCACGCGGCGCCATCCCTCTGGCGCCAGGGACGGACCTACCCCCGTGACTCGGTGGCCCTGGACCGGCTCTACGCCGACGGCGAGGTCGACATGACCATGACCTACGGACCGGCCACGCTCACCAAGCTCGTCGCTGACGGCACCTTCCCGGCGACCACCCGTGTCCTGCCCTTCCAGGAGGGGACCATCGGGAACGCCAGTTTCCTCGCCATCCCGTCCTCGGCCGGCGACCCCGAGGGGGCGATGGTGGTGGCCAACCTCGCCCTGTCGCCCGCTCAGCAGGCCATCAAGGCCGACCCGGCCACGTGGGGACAGTTCACGGTTCTGGACACCCACCTGCTGAGCCCGTCCGACCGGGCCCGGTTCGACAGTCTCCCGGCCTCGCCCGTCGTGCCGCCCTACGACGTGCTCTCCCGCAACGCCAACCCCGAACTCGCCTCCTCGTGGGTGCCACGACTGGACGAGGGCTGGCGCAGGGCAGTGCTCCGTCCCGGATCATGACCGGGCACGACGCCGTCAGCCCACGCAGCCGGCGTGGGGGCCGAGCCATGAGCCACCCCGGCGGTGCACGTCTCGTCGCTCCCGCGGTGCTCCTGGTCCTTGCGGTCACCGGTACGGCACTCGGTGCCGTCATCGCCACGAGCCTCGGGCTGCTGCCCCTGGTCGGGCAGCCCCGCCTGAGCACCGACGGGTTCACCGCACCGGCGGGCGATCTGCGCGCCGCGGCGCAGCAGTCCCTGCTCACCGCGGCAGCCGCGACCGTGCTCGCTGCGGCCATCGGGCTCACCATCGCGACGGTCGTCATCCGCTCGGGACGCGGCGTTCGGTCGATCATCGGCCTGGCCGCCGCAGTGGTGACGGTTCCGCACCTGGTCGGAGCGGCCGCGACCGGACTGCTGCTCTCCGATGTCGGTCTCGCCCAGCGCTGGTCGGGTGTCCCGGCAGCCTCGTGGCCGGAACTGGTGGGCGGGCGCTGGCCCTGGGCCACCGTGCTGGAACTGGCCTGGAAGGAGTCCGCCTTCGTGGCCCTCGTCGTCATCGCCTCCGTCGGGCGGCGGTACGCGGACCTGCGTGAGGTCTCCGCCGTGCTCGGCGCGTCCCCACGCGCACAGTGGCGGCGCGTCCTGCTCCCCCTCGCGGCGCCGGCCCTCGCCTCGGCCTCGCTCCTGGTCTTCGTGTACTCCCTCGGCACCTACGAGGTCGCCCGTCTGCTCGGGCGCGCCTACCCCGACCCGCTCCCGGTCATGGCCTACCGGCTCTTCACCGACATCGACGTGGCCGCGCGGCCCCAGGCCGCGGCGACCGCCGTCGTCGCGACCGGGCTGGCCCTGGTCGCGGCTGTGATCGCCCTCCCGCTCGCGCGGCGGCTCGGAGCAGAACGATGACCGCCCCGGCGCAGGCTCGCCGGGGCCTGCCGGATCAGGCCCGCTGCTGGGTGCTGCCGGCCCTGCTGTCGGCCCTGCTCGTGGCCTGGTTGGTCGTTCCCCTGATCCCGTTGGTGATGTGGGCGGTCGCCTCCCGCTGGTCGGGGACGGCACGGCTGCCGCAGGACGTCGGACTTCGAGGGTGGCGGGAGGCGCGGGACGCGGGGGTGATCCCGGCGTTGGCCAGGTCCGCTCTGCTGGGGGCGGCGGTCGCCCTCATCGCGACGCCATTGGGGGTGCTGGCGGGACGGGCGTTGGGCTGGCGACAGCTCCGCAGACCCGCACTCCCGTCGGTCGTGCTGCTCGGGCCCGTCGTGCTGGCGCCGTTCGCGGTCGCGATGGGTCTCGACGTCGTCATCCTGCGACTGGGGATCCCCGGGAGCGTCGCCGTGGTCCTCGTCCTGAGCGTGTTCGCCCTGCCCTACACGACCTTCACGATGCGGGCCGCGCATCTCGGTGTCGACCCCGCCCTGGAGGAGCAGGCCCGGGTCCTGGGAGCGAGCTCGCGCCAGGCTCGACGCCGCGTCACGCTCCCGGCCGTCACCAGCGGCCTCCTCGTCGCCACGGGTCTGGCCTTCCTGGTCGGGTGGAGCGACTACGCCGTCACCCTGCTCATCGGAGGCGGCCAGATCGTCACCGCGCCGCTGCTCATCGGCTCCGCCGCCGCCGGGTCCGGCAACGACGCCCTGACCTCGACCCTGGCCGTCTCCGCCAGCGTGCCGTCCCTGGTGGCGCTGGCGGTCTTCACCCACGCGGCCTCGCGCCGCAGGAAGGCGGCGCGCTGATGACCGCTGCCCTGCGCCTGTCCCGGATCACCCATCGGCACCCGGGTGCTGATCAGCTGACCCTGGCCGAGGTCGACCTCGAGGTGGGCGACGGACAGATGGTCGCCGTGCTCGGACCCTCGGGGTCGGGCAAGAGCACCCTGCTCAGGGTCGTGGCCGGCCTGGACCGGCCGGAGTCGGGCGACGTGCTGCTCGACGGGACCAGCGTCCTGGGTGTGCCGCCGGAGCGTCGCGACATGACGGTCGTGTTCCAGCACCCGCACCTGTTCCCCCACCTGAGCGTGCTGGACAACGTGGCCTTCGCGGACCGGTTGCAGGGCCGGACCCGCTCGCGGAGCCGGGCTGCAGCGCAGCGGTACCTCGACCTGGTCCACCTGGGTGACCTCGGGGGACGCAGGCCACGGCAGCTCTCCGGCGGCCAGGAGCAACGCGTGGCCCTGGCCCGGGGGCTGGCCGCCGGCCGCCGGGTCATGCTCCTCGACGAGCCGTTCAGTGCGCTCGACACCAGCCTGCGGACGTCGATGCACCAGCTGCTGGGTGAGGTGCGCGCCGCACTCAGTCCCACGATCGTGATCGTGACCCACGACTTCGACGAGGCCGGGCTGGCTGACCGGGTCGCTGTCCTGGTCGAGGGACGTGTCGAGCAGTTCGACCCCATCGGGACGCTCTACGCGGCACCGAGGACGCTGTCGGTCGCCCGGCTCGTGGGCGGGTTCAACGAGCTGCCCGGCAGGGTCGAGGCGGGTCTGCACCACTCGGGCCTGGGATCGTTCGCCGTTCCCGTCGCGGTCGAGGCGGAGGGACCGGCGGTTCTCCTGATCCGCAAGGAGCGACTGGGCCTCACCCCCGTGGACGCGGGGGCGACCGTCACTGGGCGGGTCGTCCAGGTGCGGCAGTCCGGCCCGCACCAGGACGTCGTCGTGGAGCTGGAGCACCCGCCGCGGAGAGCGGTGCTCCGCGTGACCGTCGAGGCGCGGCTGGGGACCGGACTCCGCCCGGGGGACCGAACCGGCGTGACCGTTCCGCCACCGGATGGGGTGTGGGCCGTGAGTGACCCGGGCGCGGACGCATCGTGCGCGGCGGCCGACGCGCTCTGGCCGCCGCGTGTCTTCCACAGCGCGACCAAGGATCGTGCCGGGACCCGGAGCACCCGGTGAGATTGCCCTCCTCATGACCAGATCGGTCCCGGGTCAGCCCTCCCCGTCATGATGAAGCGCTACCGGGTACCGTCGCGGAGGTACGGGCTTACAGCGTGTCGCTGCTGTATTTCGGCGTCCGCGCGAGCGGCGCTCTCGTCGGCGTACATCCGACTAGATCCTCCTCGTCCCACACCGTCCACACGCCCACGGAGACACGCAAGAACACGCCCGGCCCCTGGTCGATGTGCCGGGTGGGCAGCAGCCGCGGCACGGCACTCACCCCGCCGCCGGTTGTCGCGGCCCCGCCGAGCACGGGCGGACGCGCCCGCCGCGGGGCGCCGATCGTCGACATCGGCAGCCCCTCACCAACCGAGGACCGGACGAAGCGCGGTGGTCAGCGCCGCAGGGGCCGGGTGAACCACCACGTCGCGACAGCGAACGGGTCGACCGCCCAACTGGCACCGGTGTGTCCCGCGGCCTCGAGGGCGAAACTCGACACGATCAGGGCGACCACCGGAAACCACGACAGCAACTTCAGTGTCTGGCGACTTGCTCGCGGTCCGGTCTCATCGCGCCAGGGCCCGTCCCCCAGAAGCGGCTGCAGTTGAGCCCAGCGAGGATTGGTCAGGGTCCGGTCGCCCACCCGCACGGTCGGGACCGTCTCGTTGCCGTTGTTCGCCGCGCGGACCAGCGATCGAGCCCGCTCGTCCTCCCAGATGTTGCGCCAGCGCGCTGGAACGCCTCTCCGGTCCAGGTCACGACGAAGCGCCGAGCAGTACGGACAGCCGGGTCGCCAGAGCACTTCGACGGCCGGCCCCGAACGGGGTGGCCGCTCGTCAGGGTGGTCCCGGCTTACCAGCGGTGGGCTCATGGGAGGAGAACCCGGTGACCTCGGTCCCAGCTTCCCGCAGGGTCGCCGGGATCACTGCGTCGAGCGAGCGCGTGGCCGGCGACATGTCGGTGGCACAGATCCTGAACTCGGCTCCTCGCAGGTGGGTGATCACCCTCAGCATCCATGTGGACGGCGCGGGGGCGGCCGTCAACGTTGTGCTGTGGCGTTCCTTGTCGCGTCAGCCCTTCTGTCCCCAGGCGATGTGCACGTGCCCGCCCCGTGCCACCTCGTGGCGGGCTGAGCGGAGATCTCTCGCCACCAGTCGCCACGGTCGCCGCGACAGGTGGACGCCACCAGCGAGACAGGCGAGCCGTGCCAACGGAGCGAGGGGCCGCCACCGGCCGGTCGGTTGAGCGAGGTCGATGACCAGCAGCCGGCCGCCCGGCTTCAGCTGGGCGACCGATTGCTCGAAGACCTCCCGCCAGGAATCCATGATGGAGAGCGCGTAGGTGATGACCACCGCGTCGAACGGGAGTGACGAGGCGTTCACCCGGGTGAGCTCGGCCGCTGTGCCGTGCCGGAGGGTGACGTTCGTCCATCCGCTGTCCGAGATCCGCCTGCCCGCGCCGGCCAGCATGGCCTCGCTGGAGTCGATGCCGGTGACTTCGCCGGTGGGCCCGACAGCCCGGATGAGGAACGGGAAGTTGTAGCCGGTTCCGCAGGCGATGTCCAACACGCGTTCGCCGGGCTGGAGGTCGAGCTTGCTGATCCCGCGTATCCGGGGTGCACGATAGATGGGCCGTTCGAGGGAGAGCAGGTCGTACCAGCGGGCAGCTGGTCCGTACCTGCGCAGTCGCGGGAGGGGTCGGCGCTGCTCCCCGTGGCCACGACGTGGCATCTCACCCGGCCTTCGCGGAGGACACACCCTGGCTCCACAGTCCCTGCACCTGCACCTGCACCTGCACCTGCACCTGCACCTGCACCAGGACCGGGACCTGCACCCGGACGGATGCATGCGCGAGGTGGCGGGCGGCTTGCGGGCCGTCGTGCCCGCCGCCGTCTACGAGCACCTGGTGTGCCACCGGCTGACCGTAGACGCTCGGTGGACCCTCCCGGGGGGTCCACGCACCGGGTGAACGTGCTGTCATGGGGCGTGGCCAGGCGGTGGGACGGCCTGCGCGGAGGCGTGGTCCACCGGGCGTCGGCCGAGCCTGACAGCCGCGCGGCGACGAACGTGCTGCTGGGGGTGCTGCGCCGGGGAGACTTCGGGCCCCGGGCCTGGTGGGCCTTCACCGCGGCGGCCAGCGCCCGCTCAGCGGCGCAGCCGCGCGCCACCGCCGCCCGGTCGTGGAGGCGGTCGCCCTGCACCTGCTCCTAGGGCTGCTCGCCCGGCCGCGGCGCCGGGTGTGGGTGGTCTGCAGTGCGGCCTACGTGCTGCTCCACCTCGGCATGTTGGAGGGACGCCGGTCCCTTGGCGTGCCGAACGTCCTGACCATCGTCCGGGCCAACCTGCCGGCCCTGGCCGAGCGGGTGGGCCCGGCGATGGTGCTGGTCGCTCTGCTCACCGACGTCGCCGACGGCCACCTCTCCCGCAGGACCGGGTGGCAGACCCGCTTCGGCGCCCAGGCGGACTTCCTCGCCGACACCGCCTTCTGGACCGACCTCGTGGCAGCTCCCGGGACCCCTCGGGCGCTACGGGTCGCCTCGCTGGCGGCGTGGGCGGTACCGGTTGCGGCCGTCACCGCCACCAGCCTGGCCCCCGGGCGGATGGTCGACGTCCCACGGTGGACGTGGTTCCGGCCCGCCATGACGGTCCAGGTGATTCTGGGCGCCAGCGTCCTGCTCGAGGCCACCCGATCCGCCGCACGCCGCAGACCTCGACCGGGGCGCTCCTGACCGTTCCGCGGCGCTCCTGACCGTTCCAGGGTGCTCGTGGACTCCTCGGTGTCCAGGCCGGACCTGGGGGGACCCCCGGCGCAGAAGGGGCGGACGGCGACATGGTCCTCAGGGATTCCGTGACGCCCATCTTCACGCTGAGGTCCCGGCGGAGGCGGCCGCGCGGGAAGTGATGCGCACGATCGGCAGCAGCGTGCGCAGCGCCGCGTTCTCCGCGGGGTCCAGGACGCCGTGCTGCACACAGGCGGGGACCAGGGTGCCGTCCTCGGGATGAGCCATCGCGTAGTGGCAGGCCCCCAGACGTTCCTGCACCGAGCGCAGGTGCGGGTCGGCGGCCGTCTCCCCGCGCTGCATGAGCTCCCAGGCCGGGGCGACGTCGGCGGCGTCCATGAACTGGTGCAGGACGAAGCTCACCGGCCGCACACGGGTGCGGTGGCGCACCAGTTCACCAACCCCCGCCCGCCGCACCAGGCGCCCCGCCCACCGAACCGCCACCAGCAGGGTGCCGGGGTGGCAGGCGACGATGCGGCCCAGCTGAGCCGCCAGGACCTTTCCCGGGGTCCCGGTGAACGCGATCGGACCGAACCGGGCGAAGAAGGTGTCGCGGGCGGCGAGGTCGGCCGGGTCGGCGCCGTCGAGCAGCGGGTGCCAGCGGTCCCCGACGTAGACACCGAAGGCGGTGCGGTTGCACCGCACGTCCCCGTGCTCGAGCACGTGGTGGTCGACCTTCCGGCCGACCCCCCGCTCGATCTCGGCCCACACCGAGTCCGGCGTGATCTCGCGGTAGGCCTCCTTCCACCGTCGCTCGTCGCCGAGGAACGCAGCCGGCTGGAAGGAGAACATCCCCCAACCGTCACCGCAGCTGGTGCGAATGACGTCGGCGACCTCGTCGAGGTTGGCTGGGGTCACAGTCATGTTGTGCGCCAGGAACGAGCGCACGCCGTGCTCGCGGCGCAACCGGGCGAACTTCTCCGTGAACGCTCGGCGGTACGGCGCCAGTGAGGCCTCGTCCGGTGGCCGCTCGATGCCGCGCCGGCCGTACATGAGCTTGTCGAAGTGGGCGGCGAAGGACACCCGGTCGAACCGGCGGTGACCGTCGGGGCCCAGCACGACCGCGCGCAGGTACTCCTCGTCGACGTCGCCGTGGGTGAAGCTCATCGGCTCGCGTCCAGCAGCGCGCATGACGGCCAGCGCCTCGGCGTGATCCTCCGCGGGCAGCAGGCTGACCTCACCACCGATCAGCTGGGCGTGGGCACGCGGTCCGCGCAGCCGCCGCAGCAGCTGCATCTGGGAGCTGACCTCGCGCACGGTGTGCCCGCCGTCGACCCGGACCTGGTTGGCGTCGCGGGAGTGGTAGCAGGGGGTGCAGGCGAAGTCGCACTTCGGGAACACCCCACGGGTGCCTTCACACCCGACGTTGTGACGGCCCAGGGACTGCCCCGGCGTGCGCGCGGACTCCGGGAGGCCGGCCCACCGCCGCGCCAGGGCCGCGACCAACTCGGGATCGGGCCGCGACGCCCGCTCCCACCGACGCGCCCACGACCCCACACGTCGCACCTGCTCGATCCACTGCACCCAGCCACCCCTCCCTGTCGCTCAGCCGTCCGCACCCACCAGTACCGGAGCGCTGCTCCCCGCCGGCTCAAGCACCACCAACTCTGCTCAGAGGCGCCCCGACCTGCCAGTGGTCGGCGCGCTGCGCGACGCGGCGTGGGGACGCGCGCGGGCCCACCACATCCTGCGCGGCACCCGCAGGCCGAGAGAACCGCGGGCCCGGCGCCGTCCATGTCGCTCGGCTCCCCCGGCCCCACCGGCCGGGAAACCCCGTTCACCGCGCCCACACCGGGCCGTCATCGACCTCAGCCCCGTCGGCTCCGGCGACTGCCTCGGCTCTGTCGGCTCCGTCGGCTCCGTCGTCGAGGTGGGGTATCCGCGCGGCCTGGAACCGGACCCAGCGGTGGTCGAGTCCGGTGACCTGAACGTCGGACGGTGTAGGTCCGCGCTGAACTCGCCGCCGAGTACACCGCCCACGGCATCCGTGAGATCGACACCGCCGACCTCAGCACCGAGACGACCCGGATCCGGCCGTCCACGCTCGGGTAACGACCGGCGGGCCTGGCCACCCTGGCCCGCGGTGCCCGCACCGTCGTCAACGTGGTCCGCAACGGCCAGTCTCACGACCCCGACCACCCGGTAGACAGCGCCCGCATCCAGCGCGAGGTCAAGGCTGAGGACGCCCTCCACGACCCGCACGCCTGGGCCACCCCGCCGCCCCGCGCCGTCGAACTCGACGACCACCGACCCCTCACCGCGTCCGAGTCGACCTCGACCCCGGCGCACGAGCCGTCCTCGCTCGGCTCCGAGCCGAGTGGACCGCTGCCCACCCACCCGAACTGTCCGGGAAACCGGGTCAAGCTCCGGTGTTCCCGCAGGTCAGGGGGTGGGCCCCGTGGGGATCGAACCCACAACCCGCGGATTAAAAGTCCGCGGTTCCCCGTCCAAGGGAGTGCCGGGGAGGACCAGTGAGTGCCAGCCCCGCAGGTCAGACGATTGTTGCCGATCCAGCGCGCACCGTTGCGTCCGAACAGTGCTGTTTGGAAGTAGCGCGTCCGTTCCCAACCCGTGCCCAACCGTCCCCTCCCCAGGCCGGTGACGGCACCCATCTCGAACCCCCGGACAACGCGACGCGACCCGCCGTCCGGGGACCCCGCCCGACCAGCCTGGTCATCGACAGCCCCTTCGCCGCAGTCCCGGAATGGGTCATCGACGCCCAGATCAGCGACACCGCCCTACGGCTGTACTGCGTCCTGCTGCGCTACGGGAACACCACCGGGCACCGGATGCCCTCCCGGGCAACGCTCGCCGCGCGGCTGCACAAGAAGTCCACCGACACCATCGACCGCGCTCTCAAAGAGCTCGAGGACCTGGGCGCCCTCGCCGTCGAGCACCGGGCCACCGGGACGGGGCGGGCTCTGACCAATCGGTACCACCTCCTCACCGCCTCACCCGGCGCCAGTAGGGCCATCCCCCCACGCGGGAGCCGCACCGCTGCGGCCCCTCCCCACACGCGGGAACTGTCGCCACCAGCGGCAACGACGCGCCTCGGATACAGCGATAGCCGCAGAGGTGCGGCCACTCCCGGCCGCACGGGTGCGGCCAGGATGGCCGCAGGAATCGGGCAGGACAGAAAGCCACCTACCCAGACACCACCCCACCCCATCCCCTCCGCCGCATCCCCTGCGCCGCAGCCGATGCCGGTCGACGGCGACCCGACCAGCGAGGCCGCAGACACGGAGGCCGAGCTGCTCGACGCCTGCGGGATCACCGACCTCCGCGCCCTCATCGGCCAACTCCACGACCACCGCCGCCGCCTCACCCGCCCTATAACCCCGTGGAGCCGCCGCAAAGTTCTCGCCGCACTCGAGGCCGCCGTCACCCACCACGGCTGGCCCGCCACCGACGCCGCCACAGCACTGCTCGCGATCGCCGCCGACCGCACCACCACCAGCCCCATGCGACTGACCGCACCCGGCCCCTGGTGGAACACCACGCCAGCACAGACGCTCGTGGGCGCCACGGACGATCCGCCCGTACCGCGACCGGAACCCGCCATCGCCTCCCGCGGTGCCCAACTCGTCCGCGCAGCCCTACGCGCAAACCCCGTGCACAGCTCGGGCGTTGGTGGCAATCACGACCAGATGTTCAGGTGAACCGCCCCGGCGTGTCCGGAGACTCACACGGTTGAGACCTCGGCCGGTGGCCGGGTCTGGTGGTGACGGTAGTGGGCGGCCTCGGGCTCGGCGGGGGGCATGTCGTCGCGGTAGCTGTTGAGCCGGCGGTGGTTGAACCAGTCGACCCACTCCAGGGTCGCGATCTCGACCTGTTCCAGGGTCTTCCACGGCCTGCGCCGTTTGATCAGCTCGGTCTTGTAGAGGCCGTTGATCGTTTCGGCGAGCGCGTTGTCGTAGCTGCTCCCGGTGGCGCCGACCGAGGGGTCGATCCCGGCCGAGAGCAGCCGGTCGGTCATCGCG
>JAABUJ010001428.1_pt1 | contig 35428 bp, 38 predicted proteins | sample 5559131 | NCBI WGS metagenome assembly JAABUJ01 (sample SAMN10711875, study PRJNA513366) | rock metagenome | isolation source: Antarctica rocks | place: Antarctica: Victoria Land, Mt New Zealand nord | collected 2016-01-07 | reverse complement strand
TCTACGGTCCTCATGGCGGTCCCTTCGTCTCGATGGACTGGTTTCGCAACTCGCCACGCTCACAACGCGAGCGGACGAGGCGATGGGACCGCCACCTACAAAGTTCTACGAGCTACGGGACAACCTCCAGATCACCAAAGCCCTGGCTGCCGGCGGCCGCAAACGCCGTCACGAGCCAAGCGAGCCGCCGCAGCACGCAGCGACGTCACTACGGGCCGGCTTGCGCCGGTAGCCAGCGTGCCCGGGCCGAGACCTCCCGAGGACAGACGTCGTCGCTCGGCGAGAACCCGCTTGCTGCTCGAACGATCGCATCCCTTAGATTGTCGCAGTCGTGTCGGCCACCGAGCGCATATGACCGGAGTGGCCATCTGCGCTTGCCTCGCTAAAGCAGCGCGTGCGCCACACGCGCGAAATCGACACGTCCGAGAGTGCCTTTCTCTGTCACCGATGCCAACCGAGATCAAGCGGAGCACCGAGGGGAACGCTTGGGGACCTTAGGCGAGACGCGCTTGCGGCCCTCGACCGCAGTCGGCTCACGCTGCTCGTGAAGGAGGGCAATACGGTCACGGGCCTGGCGGTTCGAATACCGTCCGGTGAAGGCGATTGCGGTTCCCGTGGCTGGACCGTCCGAGGTTTTGACGCCGATGACTGACGGCCCCCGGTCCGACGCGGTACTGGCCTCCTTCGACGTGGCCCTGGTCCGTGCCCCCAACCCCGGGTCGTTCACCCTCTCGGGTACGAACACCTGGATCATCGGTCGTGAAGGGTGCTGGGTCGTCGATCCCGGACCGGCTCTACCGGCGCACCTCGAGGGCGTGGCGGCCGAGGCCGTACGCCGCGGCGGCGTGGCCGGCATTGCGCTGACCCACGACCACGCCGACCACATCGAAGCCCTCCGGGCGCGGACGGGGGCACCCCTGGTCGGCGCGGCGCGCGCCGCGGACGTGGTGCTCGGCGACGGCTCGAGGTTCGGGCCGCTTGAGACCATCGCCACGCCGGGCCATGCGCCCGACCACCTCGCCTACGTGGCCGGAGGCGTGTGCTTCAGCGGGGACGCGGTGCTCGGCGCGGGCAGCGTGTTCGTGGCGCCCGGGCCGGGAGCGCTCGCCTCCTATCTCGCGGCCCTGCGGCGGCTGCGCGAGCGCGCGCTCGAGGTCATCTGCCCGGGCCATGGCCCTCCCGTGCTCGACCCCCGGAGCAAGCTCGACGAGTACCTGGCCCACCGGCTCGAGCGCGAGGAGGGGCTGCTGAAGGCGCTCGAGGGCGGCGCTCGCTCTGCGGATGAGCTCCTCGACGCGGCGTGGGGCGACGTCCCGCCCGACCTGCGTCCGGCCGCCGCGGTGACCCTCGCCGCCCACCTCGACAAGCTCGAGGAGGAGGATCGGCTGCCCGCGGGCGTTGAGCGCCCGTCGTTCGCGTAGCGGCGGTCGGTCAGGCGAGCGCCACGTCGGCGCCGCGCCCGACCCGGACGCGCAGTGCGGCGGGAAGGCCGAAGTCCCGGCGCACGGTGGCCTCGCGCCCGATGATGCTCGACGTGAGGCGATGCCCGACGTGGCGGATGGTGGCTCCGGCGAGGACGATCGAGTGCTCGACCTCCGCTCCCTCGATTCGCGCATGCTCCCCGACCGACGTGTACGGACCGACGAAGGCGTCGAGGAGCATCGCTCCCGCCCCCACCACCGCCGGTCCCCGGATCGTCGTGCGATCCACCACGGCGCTCGGATGGATCACCACCCGGCCCTCCGCCCGGGAGCTCGAGAGCTCAGCTCCGGAGACGTCGCGCTCGAGCGCGTCGAGCACCATCCGATTGCCTTCGAGGAGCTCGTCGACGTCGTCGCGGTAGGACCATGACTCCGCCGCTCGGCGCACGGTCAGGCGCCCGCCCGCCGCCACCAGCGCCCGGGCGAGGTCGGTCACCGAGCAGAGGCGCGTCAGGCCCTCGCGCTCGAGGGCGTCGGCGGCCCGTTGCAGGGCGGACGGGGTGAGCACGGCCGCCGGCGCGCATCGCTCTCCCGTGAGCGGGAGCCCGGGCGTGCCCGCGAGGCGCAGCGGCGCGACGTCGCCGACGTCGTCGAGCGGACCGGCCGCGACGAGCAGGCCCATCTCGGCCCGGTCGACCGCGCATGCCTCGACGAGCGGTGCGAGCGGGGAGAGCAGCAGGGAGTCGGCGCGGTGCACGAGGGCGGTCGCACCGTCGAGGAACGGGCGCGCGGCGAGGAGGGCCTCGACCATCGAGGACTCCTTCGGCGCCTCGATGACCTCGACGCCGAGGTCGGCGACCGCAGGCAGCGCGTCGGGCGAGGCGACGACGGCGATGTCCGGCGCTCCGCCGGCGCACAGCGCCTCGAGGCCGTACTGCACGAGCGGCCAGTTGCCGATCGGGAGGGCGAGGGGCGGCCGTCCCGCGATCGTCTGCGCGAGCTCGCCGCCCGGCAGCCCGGCGGCGAGGATGATTCCCTTGAGCTTGTCCACGGCCACTCAACGCGCGAGCGCGCCGGAGCTTTCAGCGGGCGGTGAGCGAAAGGCTCAGGTGTCACCGGTCATGGGCTCGAGCCGCGCTTCGGAGAGCTCGAAGCCGGGCGCCTCCCCGAACTCGCGCGCCATGCGCGCCTTGAAGCTCGTGTAGCGGCGGGAGGCCTCCGTCCGTCGGCCCTGGGCGATCCACACGCCCAGGAGGGCTCGCTGGGTGTCGACGTCGAAGGGCTCCATCTCGGCCAGCCGCTCGAGCGCAGAGGCCGCCGAAGGCAGGTCTTGGCGGCGGAGGAGCAGGTCGATGAGCTCGCGCAGCGCGGCCGCGGCCAGCGCTCGCAGGCGGTCGCGTTCGGCGTAGGCCCACTCCGCGTAGGGCTCGTCGGAGACGAGGTCGCCCCGGTAGAGCGAGAGGGCGTGCTCGAGCCGTTCGCTCGCCGCCTCGGCCTCTCCGCGGCCGGCGGTGGAGAGGCCGTCGCGGACGGCCGCCTCGAACTCGTCGGCATCGATGCGGACGTGGCGGCGGTCGAGCGCGTAGCCGCCCTGGACGGTGACGATGAAGGCCGACCGCGCACCCCGGGAGCGCCCCGGCTCGAGCCGCTGGCGCAGCGCGTGCATGAAGTGGCGCACGTTGTTCACGCTCTGGCGGCCGCCGTGCGGCCACAGCGCCTCGGCGATCTCCTCCGCATGCACCACGCGGTTGCGCTCGCATACGAGGTACTTGAGCACCTGACCGGGGCGCTGCTGGAGCCACTCGCCCCCCAGAGCCGTCTCGCAGGAGTCGATCCGCGTGCGGCCGAACGCGCTGATGGAGAGCTGCGGTCCGTTGAGCCAGTGCGGGTCCGAGCGGCGGCGGCGATCCCGCGTGTCGCCGGGGCGCAGGTGCAGGACGACGCGTCGGTCGGGCAGGGCGCCGGCGGTGACCCAGAGCGCGGAGACGCCGCCGCCCGGCGCCGTGTCGATCCGGATCTCGGGCAGCGGGGCGTCGACCGAGCGGGCGCGCTCGGCCAGGCAGCCCTGCTCGCACGGCCCGCCGGCCACGCGACAGGAGAAGAGCTCGCGACAGTCGGAGGGTGGCCCGCCGCGCTCGAGGTCCCAGAGGAGTCGCACCGCGGCCTGATTGGCGCTCTGCACCCGTCCCTCAGGGCTGAGCACCACGATCCCGTAGGGCAGGCCGTCGAGGATCTCCGCGGCTTGCGCCTCGTGGTGAGCGGACTGTTGGTTTCCGGTGCTCATGGCGGCCTCGGGCACCGGCGATCGACGCGGGTGCGCACTCCGGATCATCGGCCTCGCAGCCGTCCTTCCTTTAGATCAGTCGACAAATCACCAGCTAATCCGCAGCCAAATCGCGAGGCGACGAGCGGCCCGTACCGTGCCGCTCAGCACCTGGGAAGAAGCTGGTGAGCTCCCGCCAAGACGGCGGGGAGCGCGCCACGAGGAGAAGGGGATAGGAATGGACGCCGTCGCCTCACGTTACGCCGGACTCAGCGAGGGTCGCTTTCACCGCAAGGCCAAGCTCGACAGCGACCTGCGCGAGGGAGAGCTCGCGGGCGCCATCGCCCGCGCGAAGCAGGGTGATCGCGCCGCCGTGCGTTACCTGTACCTACGCTATGCGGACAACGTCTACGGCTACGCCCGGAGCATCGTGCGCGACGAGCACGACGCCGAGGACGTCACCCAGCACGTGTTCGCCCGGCTCATGACCGCGCTCGAGCGCTACGAGCAGCGCGCCGTGCCCTTCAGCGCGTGGCTGTTGCGCATCACCCACAACGCGGCGATCGATCACATGCGCCGGCGCCTGGTGGTGTGCGAGGAGCCGCACGCGGTGGACGAGGGCGACGAGAACCGCTCGCACGAGCTCACCCACACGCTGCGCTCGGCGCTCGAGGAGCTCCCCGAGGTGCAGCGCCAGGTCGTCGTCATGCGTCACATGGGCGGCTACTCGCCGGGCGAGATCGCTCTTGCCCTCGACCGTTCCGAGGACGCGGTGCACGGTCTGCATCACCGTGGACGGCGGGCGCTGCGGGAGGCGCTGACCCGGGCGGGCGCCGCGCCGATGGCCGCGGCGGCCTAGGAGCTACCGCGGAGCGGACCCCGAGTCAGGTGAGGAGGAGGCCGGACCGACGGTGGCCGGCATGGGTACCGGCTGGCCGGCCGGGGGCGGGGGATTGCCGGCGCGATCACCGCCGGACGAAGGGTGTTGGCCCGATGCCGGCTTGTCGGACGGCGGTGACCCGTCGCCCGAGGAAGGCTTCCCGCTCCCGGACCCGCCGCCGTCGGGAGGAGTGGTGGAGTCGCCGGGTGCGCCCGACGAGGGACCGCCCGAGGCCGGGCCTCCGATCGTGGTCGGCGCCGGAGGCGTCCCGGAGCCCGTGACGTTCGTGACCGGCGGGACCGTGGTCACCGCCACCGCTGAGGGGGAAGCGCTGCTCACGGGGGATGCGTGCGTTGCCGGAGCCGCATGCGAAGCGGCCGGCGGGGAGGGCGCCGCCTGAGAGGCGGGTGGCGGAGCGCTCGGTGGCGCCGGCCGGACGGCCGCCGGTGCCGGGAGCCCGACGAGCGCCGGCGCCGCGAGCGCCGCGAGCGGCGTGGAGGAGCCCGCGGGCGCGGAGGCACGTGATCCGGGAGTCGCTGGCGCGTGATGAGAGCCGCCGCTCGTCATCACCTCGGCCCCGCCGGCCGTAACCACGGCGACGCAGACCACGGCGGCCACCTTCGTCGCCGCAGCGGCCACTACGCCGACCGAGACCGAGACCGCTCCGCTCCCGGCGGCCGCGCCTCCGCCCGCGGCCGCGCTTCCGCCGGCCGCTGCTCCGCCCCCGCCGAGGAGCTTGGCGAGGATCGCCGCCGGTAGCCCGACCGGGGGCACGAGCGCAGCGAGGTCGCGCGAGACCGAGCGCAGCTCGCCGCGGTAGGTGCGGCAGGACGAGCAGTCGCGCAGGTGGCGGCGGGCGAGGGCACTGGCGCGCTCTCCGCCGTCGTGGGCGGCGGTGAGCTCCTCGCGGATGCCGCCGCACGCCGCGTCGCGCGCCTCCGCCGCTTGGGCCAGGCCCATTCGCGCCCGCACCAGGAGCGACTTGACCGCGGGCACGCTCGTGCCGAGCGCATCGGCGGTCTCCACGTAGGAGAGCCCGTTCAGCTCGCGCATGAGCAGCGCCGAGCGCTGATGCTCGGGCAGGCGGCGCACGTCGCTGACGAGGCGCTGCAGGCTCTCGCGGCGCACGGTCTCGGCCAGCGGGTCGGCCTCCGGCGCGCGGATGATCGACATGACCTCGGGGGAGGGGGGGACGGGCCGCCGCAGCTCGTCCACGCACCGGTTGTGTGCGACCCGGTAGAGCCACGCACGCAGCGAGATCTCGTGGTCGGAGGCGCGCAGCGCGCGGTAGGCGCGCACGAAGACGTCCTGCAGCGCGTCCTCCGCGTCGGGACGGGAGCCGGCGAGCATCTGGCGCACGTAGGCGAAGAGCCGCGCGCGATAGCGATCGTGGATGGCTCGGAAGGCCTCCTCGTGCCCTGCCCGGAAGAGGCTCACGAGCTGCTCGTCGGAGCGCAGCCTCAGCAGTGGCGGAGAGAGGCTGCGGCGCGTCCGACCGAGGCTTGCGGGGGCTTGGAGAGCGGAGGCTTCCACGGGGAGTCTCGAGTCACTGTAACGTCGCGAGCGACGGAAGGTTACGGCTCCATCTCGCCGATCGGCGGCGGAGTCAGCGCGGCGGCGGCGACCACGAGCGCGAAGGCCAGGATCCGCACCGCCAGGCCTCCCGCGCTGGCCGGCACGGGCTCCCCGAACACCAGCGGCCCGGCGGCGATCGTGCAGACGTTGGCGGCGGCGCTCGTCACCGCGATCACCGGCACCGCCTCGCCGATCTGGAGCGACCGCGCGGAGACGAGCAGGCCCAGCAGGGAGAGGACGAGGATGACGAGGGCGAGCGGGTGCACGAGCACGCTGGCGCCCAGTGCGGGGAGGTGTCCGCTGAGCGCCTTGATCGAAACGTCGGAGGCGCCCCAGAGCAGGCCTGCCGCGAGCGCGAGCGCCCCGCCGCCCCGACGCTCCTCGCGCCCGAGTGCCCACGCCAGCGCGCCGAGCGTCGTGAGGAAGCCGACGTAGAGGGCGAGCGTCCCCGCGGCGTAGCCCGACTGGGCCCCACGGGCGTTCCGCTCGAGCGTCGCCGCGAGCACGGCGAGCCCGACCGCCGTGGCCGCCACGCCGATCCACTCGCGCCGGGTCACCTCGACGCCGAAGAGCCGGTCGGCGACGACGGTGAGGAAGACGAGACCACCGGCGATCACGGTCTGCACCAGGGAGATCGGCGCGAGCGCGAGCGCCCCGACGTGGAGCCCCCACGAGCCCATGGCCACGAGGATCCCGAGCGCGTAGAGGGGCGAGCGGAAGAGCGCAACCGAGGAGCGCACCGGCCGCCTCCACTCGACCGGAGGAGCGGCGAGCGCCCCCTTGAACTTGAGCAGGAAGCCGACGATGGAGACCACCGCGGTGGCCAGCGCCAGGGCCAGTCCGATCTGCACGGAGAGGGACACCGGCGCCCAAGGCTATCCGGCGCTTCGAGGCGCCCTAACCCGCCCGGTAGGCTGAAAGACGCGATGGATCCCGCCTCGAGCATCGGCGTGGCGGCGGCGGTCATCGCCGGGCTCGTCTCCTTCCTCTCTCCGTGCGTCCTGCCCCTCGTGCCGGGCTACCTGTCCGCCGTGGTCGGCGTCGCGCCCGGGGAGCTCGACCGTGCGAGCACGCGCCGCGTGCTCGGTCCGAGCCTGCTCTTCGTGCTCTCCTTCTCGACGATCTTCGTGCTCGCCGGGCTCTCGGCCACGGCGATCGGCTCGGCGCTGAACGACCATCGGGACGTGCTCGAGAAGCTCTCGGCCGTCCTCATCATCGCCCTCGGGCTCTTCTTCCTGCTCACGCCGTTCGTCCCGCGGCTGAACCGCGAATGGAGGGTCGACGGCCTCATGCGGCGCGCCGGCCGCGGCGGTCCGCTCGTGGCCGGGGCTGCGTTCGCCGTGGCCTGGACCCCGTGCATCGGGCCCACGCTCGGTGCCATCCTCACCGCGGCCGCCGCGTCGCGCTCGGAGGGCCACGGCGCCCTCCTGCTCGCCAGCTACTCCGCCGGGCTCGCCCTCCCGTTCATCGCGACCTCTCTGTTCTTCGGCTACATGACCTCGGCCTTCGAGCGGGTCAAGCGCCACTACCGCGCGGTCGTGGCGGTCGGAGGGATCGTCCTCGTGGGCATGGGCGTCCTCATCCTCACCGGGGAGTTCGCGGCGCTCAACCGGGAAGCTCAGCAGCTTCTGCCGGCGCTCAACTGAGCTCGGGCGGGACGCCGCGCGGCATCCCTAGTGCTCCGGTCGGTGTTAGGGCCACCTAACGTGCTATGTTCGCCGGGCGTCGCCGTTCCGGAACGCTTCCAGAGACTGAGCCGACCCCGTGTCCTTCTCGCAGACCGTCGCCCTCGGGGCCCTCGCCGGGCTTACCATCTTCCTCGGGCTGCCCATCGGGCGCCTTCGGCTCCTCTCCAACCGGGGCCGGGTCGCACTGGCGATGTTCGCGGTCGGCGTCCTGGCCTTCGTCTTCGTCGACGTCGGCGAGCACGCGCTCGGGATCGTCGAGGAGGCGGTGGGCAAGCTCAAGGGCGCACATCCCCAGGGCTCGCTCCCAGAGGCCATCGGGCTCGCACTGGTCCTCGCGGCCGGCTTCGGCGCCGGCAGTGCCGGGCTCGCCTTCCTCGAGCGACGCATGCGCCCGGTCGGACTGCGCCGGCCGCCCATCGCCGGTGGCTCCTCAGCCGCCGTGCTCCCCCCGGGACAGGCCGAGTCGCTGGCCGGCGAGGCGGAGCTCGCGCGCCGGCGTGCGCTGCGCACCGGCCTGACGATCGCCGCCGCCATCGGCATGCACAACTTCGCCGAGGGCCTCGCGATCGGCGTCTCGGCACGCTCGGGAGCGATCAGCCTCGCCACCGTGCTCATCATCGGCTTCGCCCTGCACAACGCGACGGAGGGCTTCGGGATCGTCGGTCCCCTCGGCGACGTGAAGCCCTCGTGGCGCTGGATCGGGCTGGCCGGGCTGATCGGTGGAGGCCCTACGTTCCTGGGCTCGATCGTCGGCTACAACGTCACGAGCCAGCCGCTCGAGCTCGCCTTCTACGCCCTCGCCGCCGGCGCCATCCTGTACGTGATCGGCGAGGTGTGGAACGGCATGCGGCGCTACGGTCACCGAGAGTTGGGGCTGACGCTGCTCACGCTGGGCTTTGTCGTGGGGGTGGTGACCGATATGGTCGTTGCCTACGGCGGCGCCTGACCTGCCGGGCGCATAGCGGCGCCAGGCGGTGTCCTCGGTCGCTCACATGCTTGCGCACGCCACGCTCCCTGCGTCCTTGCCGGCTTGCTCTACGGCCGTCAGGCGGTTGGAGGATTCCCTGCGTGGCTGGGGAGGGTCGCGGCGCACCGCCCGCACAGGCCGGGGATCGGGAAGTGGCTGAAGCGCGCCTCGTACCCGAACCTCGTGCGGATGTGATCGCGGACCGCGTCCAGCTCGCCCGCCGGCACGGTCGTCACCTCGTGGCATCGCTCGCAGACGAGGTACTCGGTCTCGTCTCCGGCCAGCGCGTAGAGGCCGGGGCCGTGCCCGAGGTGCACGTGGCGCACCATGCCCAGCTCCTCGAGCCGCTCGAGGTTGCGGTAGACCGAGGCCAGCTCGGAGCTCACGAGGCGACCGTCGAGACCGGCGGCGAGGCGCTCCGCCGACACCGGCCCGTCGTCGGCCGCGAAGAGCGCCTCGAGGAGCACCCGCCGCGCGGTCGAGATCCGCCACCCGGCTCGCCTCAGCGTGGCGATGGCCTCCTCGAGGTTGGTGAACGCGACGGGCGGAGGATGTGGCGCGACCGTCATCGGCTCAGCTTCGCCGACCACTTCTCCTCGATGTGGCCGAAGCGCCAGACGCCGAGCGCGATCGCCCAGGTCACGACGAACAGCCCGACGATCCCGTAGCCGACGAGGTTGAGGTCGAGGTTGGAGACGAACTCCCACGGCTGACCGGTGAGGCTGAGCTTGTCCGCGAAGACCGCCATCAGCTCGATCGTCCCGATCAGGAGGGCGACGGCGACCGACAGCGCCGTGATCGCGATGTTGTAGAAGATCTTGCGCACGGGCTTGGAGAAGGCCCAGCCGTAGGCGAAGTTCATGAACGCCCCGTCGATGGTGTCGAGCAGCGACATCCCGGCCGCGAACAGGATCGGCAGGCACAGGATCGCGTAGATCGGGAGGCCGCCGGCGGCGGCGGTACCGGCCACGGCGAGCAGGGCGATCTCGGTGGCGGTGTCGAAGCCCAGACCGAAGAGGAGACCCACCGGGTACATCTGCCATGGCTTGGTCACCGCGCGCGTCGCGCGCCCGTAGAACCGGTTCATGAAGCCACGCTTGTTGAGCTGGTCCTCGAGCTCGGCCTCATCGAACTCTCCCAGGCGCATCCGCCGGAAGATCTTCACGATGCCGACCAGGACCAGCAGGTTGAGGATCCCGATGATGAACAGGAACGTCCCGGACACGCTCGGTCCGATCAGGCCCGTCGCCTTGTGCAGCGCGGAGCTGTCGCTCCTCACGGCGCCGCTGAGGCCCTTGATCCCGAACGCGAACGCCGCGGCCAGCGCGAAGACGATCGTCGAGTGCCCGAGCGAGAAGAAGAAGCCGACGCTGAGCGGCCGCTGGCCGTCGTTCATGAGCTTCCGGGTGGTGTTGTCGATCGCCCCGATGTGATCGGCGTCGAAGGCGTGCCGCATGCCGAGCGTGTAGGCCGTGATGCCGACGCCGAGGCCGAACACCCCGCCGCCGCCGAGGCTGAAGTGGCCGGGGACCACGAACGCGAGAAGCGTGCCGAAGCCGACGACGTGCAGCCCCAGGACGGCTGCCGCGAGCACGACGGCTCGTCGCCACTCCCGCGGCGTCAGGGCCGCCTTGACGCGGGCCCGGCGCGAGAGGGGACAGGTAGAGCTCACCGGTTGCGACCCTAGTAAGAGCGGTCCGCTATTGCAACTCCCTCTCAGGTGGCGCGTGCCGCAGCGCGGCCGCCACCGCGGCCTGCCCGTAGGCGATGCCTCCGTCGCCGGGGGGAAGGCGCTCCGGCGTGAGCACTCGCAGCCCCGCGTCGAGGAGCTCGGCGGCAGTCCGCTCGAGCAGGAGCCGGTTCTGGAAGACGCCGCCGGAGAGCACCACCGTCCGCGCACGGTGGCGCTCCGCGGTCACCGTGCACGCCCTCGCCGTGGCCCGGGCGAGCCCCGTGTGGAAGCGGGCGGCGATGGCGGGCGCTCCGACGCCCGCGCAGACGTCGCGGGCGACGTGCTCGACGGTCGCGCGGGCGTCGAGCTCGATGCTCGCGCCCTCCAGCACCTCGAGCGGATAGGCGCCGCGCTCGCTGGGGTCGGCGGCCGCCTCGAGCTCGATCGCCGCCTGCCCCTCGTAGCTCACGGTCGGCCGCAGGCCGCAGAGGGCCGCGACGGCGTCGAAGAGCCGCCCGACGCTCGTCGTCTCCGGAGCGGCCATGCCGCGAGCCGCGAGTCGCGCGATGGCCCGCCAGCGGTCGGGCGCGACCGCCCCGGCCAGCGTCGGCGGCAGCGGCGGCTCCTCGCCGTGGATGGCCACGAGCCAGGCGCAGGCCATCCGCCACGGCTCGCGGATCGCGCGCTCACCACCCGGCAGGCGCACGGAGCGCAGGTGCCCTGCCCGCTCGTAGCCCGTGAGGCCGCCGACGAGCAGCTCCCCTCCCCACACCGCTCCGTCGGTGCCGTAGCCCGTGCCGTCGTAGATCGCCCCGACCGCCGGACCGACCTCGCCGTGCTCGGCCAGGCACGCCGCGAGGTGGGCGTGGTGGTGCTGGACGCCCACGAGCGTTACCTCCTCGCGCGCGCGCGCGTAACCCGTGGAGAGGTAGTCGGGATGGAGGTCGTGGGCGACGAGCTCAGGCGCGACGGCGAAGAGGCGCTCGAAGTGCGCGATCCCCTCCTGGAAGGAGAGCAGCGTCTCGTAGTTCTTCAAGTCCCCGATGTGGTGACCGACCCACGCGCGGGTGCCTTTGGCGACGCAGAAGGTGCTCTTGAGCTCGGCTCCGCACCCGAGCACCGGGCGCTCGGCGGCCACCGGGAGCTCGAGGCTCGCGGGCACGTACCCCCGGGAGCGGCGGAGCACGAGCGGCCTCCGGCGGGCGCCGACCCGCACCGCGCGCACGACCGAGTCGTCGGTGCGCATGTGAATCGGGCGGTCGTGGACGAGGAAGAGGTCGGCGATCGGGCTCAGTCGCGCGAGCGCATCCCCGTCGCGGTAGGCGATCGGCTCGTCCGAGACGTTGCCGCTGGTGAGGACGAGCGGCGCAGCCACGTCCTCCACGAGGAGGTGGTGGAGCGGGGAGTAGGGGAGCATGAGCCCGAGCTCCCGGGCGCCCGGAGCCACCGCCGCCGCCACGGGCGCCTCGCCGCGGCGTGGCGCGAGGACGATCGGGCGCGCGCGGTCGAGCAGCAGCGCCTCCTCCTCGGCGCCGAGCTCGGCGAGCTCGCCGGCCGCCTCGAGGTCTCCGACCATGAGCGCGAAGGGCTTCTCCTCCCGCTGCTTGCGCGCGCGCAGCCGCTCCACCACCGCCGCGTCGTCGGCCCGGCAGGCCAGGTGGTACCCCCCGAGGCCCTTGACGGCGAGGACGGCTCCCGCCCGGAGCGCGTGGGCGGCGGCGCGGACCGCGTCGCCCGCCGGCTCCGGTACGAGCTCACGGCCGGCGGCGTCGAGAAGTCGCGCCGCCGGGCCGCACGCCGGGCACGCGTTCGGCTGCGCGTGGAAGCGGCGGTCGCGCGGGTCTTCGTACTCGGCCCGGCAGCGCTCGCACATCTGAAAGCCGGCCATGGTGGTCAGCGGTCGGTCGTACGGAACACCGCGAACGATCGTGAACCGGGGACCGCAGTTCGTGCAGTTGACGAACGGGTACCGGTAGCGGCGATCGGCGGGATCGAAGAGCTCGGAGAGGCAGTCGGAGCACGTCGCGGTGTCCGGAGATACGAGCGCCGCCGGTGCGCCGGCGCGAGCGCTCTCCAGGATGCGGAACCCGGCGACTCCGGTGGTCGCGACGCTCTGGCGCTCGACGCGCTCGATGGCGGCGAGCGCCGGCGCCTCCGCGGCGAGTCGAACCAGGAAGCGCTCGATGCCGGCGTTCTCGCCCTCGACTTCGAGCAGGACGCCGCGCTCGTCGTTGAGCACGAAGCCGTCGAGATCGAGGTCGGTGGCGACCCGGTAGACGTGCGGGCGGAAGCCCACGCCCTGCACCGTGCCCTCCACGCGCGCGCGCACACGGCGCCGGTGCGCGTCCGTGGCCAACCGGACTACTCCGGCGGGCGGCGGCGGCCCTCGGAGAGGACGAGCCCGTAGAGCAAGTGGTCGACCGCCAGCGCCCCGCGGTCGACGAGCCGCAACTGCCGCGCCTGGGAGAGCCCCAGCGCCGGCGCGAGCACGAGCTCGAAGCCCAGCCACGTCAGCAGGCCGTAGGCGGGACCGGCCCACGCCCGACGGCGGAGCGCGTCGGGAAGGAGGCCGAACCCGGCGCCGGCCAACCCTCCGAAGCTCCAGTGCCCGAGCTCGACCGCGGGGCGTCGGTGCTTGCGCGGCACCCGTCGGAGCACTCCGCGCGCCCGTCGTTGCTTCGCGATCGCCTGCGGCGGCGACTGCTCGACGATGCCCAGATCGACCGTGAAGGTGCGCATCCCCGTCATGGCCATCGCGCCGATCACGCCACGGAGGCCGGAGTGGGCGACGTCCGTACCGAGCTGGCCTTCGCTCATGCGTCACCTCCGGCTACGCCGGAGAGCTCGACGAGCTCGCGGAGCACGTGGTAGGTGCTTGCCTGCGCCTCCTGGATGCGCGGCACGTGCTCCGAGCGCGTGACGAGCACGTGGTCGGCGAGCCGCTCCTCGGCGATCCGGCCGCCGTCGTAGCCGACCATGGCGATCGTCGTGAGGCCTCGGCGCCGGGCCTCGGCCAGCGCGGCGATCACGTTGGCCGAGCCCCCGCTCGTCGAGATCGCGAGCACGACGTCGCCCGGGCGGCCGTAGGCGATGATCTGACGGGCGAAGATCGCCTCGGTGCCAATGTCGTTGGCGATCGCGGTGAGGATGCTCGAGTCCTCGGTGAGGTCGAGCGCCGGGCGAGCGGGCCACGGGGGAGGGGGCGTGCGAAAGTCGGCCACGGCGTCCATGGCGTCGGTGGCCGAGCCGCCGTTGCCCAGGGCGAGGAGCTTGCCGCCGTGCTCGAAGGCGCCGCGCAGCGCGCGCGCCGCGGCGGGGAGCACATCGCCGGCCTCGGCGAGCGTCCGGGCGCGCAGCGCGCCGATCTCGGCGGCCTTGAGGAGCACCGAGGCGCGCACGTCGGCCAGCACCGCCTCGAGGTCGGTCTCCTGCTCGCCCAGGAAGGGGTAGAGGAAGCTCGAGGCTCCCGTGTCGTGGATGGGCTCGCTCGTGCGGCCCTCGAGCAGGCCTCGATGCTCGAAGAAGACGTGGACGAGCTCCCACAGCACGTGGTAGAGGGTCTCGGCGAGCTCCTGGCGCACGAACGGGTCGGCGACGCCGGGCTCGAAGTCCCAGTCCGCTCCGGCCGCGGAGAAGGCGATCGTCAGGCACCCCCGCTCCCGCGCGGCGGCGAGGGCGGCCGCGGTCTCCTCGTCTCCGTCCTCGGTCCCGAAGGCGATCGCGATGTCGTCGGGCTCGGCCACGAGCGCCACCTGGGTCTCGAGGGGACCGCCCTCGGCCGCCATCCCGATCGCCGGCAGCGCGCGCTTGCCGACGATCACCGGGTGGACGAACTCCACCGCGACGTGGCGTACATCCGAGCGCGCGGCGGGGGATCGCCCAAACGCCACGAGTCGCCCCCCGCGCGCGAAGCGCTCGGCCATGCGGTGGCAGAGCCGGGCGATGCGCTCCGCCTCGGCGTCGAAGAACCGCTCGTTGGCCTCCATCCGGCGTTCGAGCAGCTCCTCGACCCGCCCGGTGAGCGACCCGGCGGAGAAGGGGGTCGTGCTCACACCGGCGCCGCGGTGCGTGAGCGCAGCTCGACCAGCCACTCGCGCAGTTCCTCGATCCCCTCGCCGGTGCGCGCGCTCACGAGCATCCGCGGCACGCTCGGGTGCACCGCATCCAGGTGATGCTCGAAGAGCTCGAGGTCAAAGTCGAGGTGCTCGAGCAGGTCGATCTTGTTGATGATGACGAGCTCGCACTGGCGGAACATCAGCGGGTACTTGAGCGGCTTGTCCTCCCCCTCGGTGACCGAGGAGACCATCACGCGGATGTCCTCCCCGATGCGGAACTCGGCCGGGCAGACGAGGTTGCCGACGTTCTCGATCACGAGCAGGTCGAGCTCCTCGAGCGGCAGCGCGGGAAGCGCGGAGCGGACCATGTTGGCGTCGAGGTGGCACTCGCCCCCGAAGCCCGAGTCCGTGTTGAGCTGGGTCACGGGGATGTGCAGCCCGGCCAGCCGATCGGCGTCGAGCGACCCCTGCACATCACCCTCGAGGACCCCGGCGCGCACGCCGCCGGGCAGATCGGGGAGCGTGCGCTCGAGCAGCGTGGTCTTGCCCGCCCCCGGAGCGCTCATCAGGTTGACCACCGTGAGCTCGGCGCGGTCGAAGTCCGCGCGGTTGGCCCGCGCGATCGTGTTGTTGGCGTCGAGTGCGTCCTCGACGACCCTCACCTTGGTTCGATGCATGTGTCTCCGTTTCGGGGAAGTCGAGCGGCTCTGTCGTACTACATGGACTTGATGTTCATGTACCTCTGCAGCTCCGGCCTCTGCGTGACCAGGGCGGCCACGATCACGGCCAAGAGGCCCAGCAGGGTCACCTTCTGCACGGCCGGTGTGATGCGGATGTCGCTCATTGCGCTTGCGCCTTTCCTTCGGGTTGCTCGGTTGACGTGAGCTCGGCCAGCAGGTCGTCCACGACACGCACCGCCTCCTCGACGGCCGCGCGCACCGGCTCTGAGAGCTCGACCACGATGTCCTCTTCCTCTCCGGTCATGACCGTCGCGGGCTCGCACCCGACCACGATCACCCGGCTCGGCATGCGCCCGAGCTCGCGGGCCAGGGCGAGCACCTTGACCGGGTCCATGCCGTGCGCCTCGGGAACCGCTCCCTCGGCCTCCGGGTCGGCCTCGATGACGTAGATGGTTCCCGGCGCCTGCCCGCGCGGGGTGGCGTCGAGGAAGACCGCGACGTCGTAGTCGGCGAGGGCGTAGGCGAGGTCCATGCCGCGAATGCCGAAGTCCTCGACGTGCACGCCCGCCGGGAGCTCGCGGCGGGCGAGGCGGTCGGCCACCGCGACTCCCCAGCCGTCGTCGCCGAGGAACACGTTGCCGATGCCCGCGACCAGCACCCGCGGCTTGGCGTCGGTCGGCGCGGGCTCGGCGGGACCCAGCGGCTCGACCTCGTCGAGGCCGAAGAAGAAGCGGTGCCCGGGCTGGCGGAGCTCGCCGAGGTCGCGACCCGGATCGTCCTCGACGGTGACGGCCAGGTGCAGGCCGTCCTCCATGTCGGTCTCGATCGCGTCGATCACGGCGGTGCGCCCGGCCAGGACCAGGTCGAAGACGTCGCCCTTGGCCCGCGGTGCGAGGCGCACGCGGCTGCCGCTGCGCAGCTCGACCCCGGCGACCGTCACCGAGTCGGGCCCGGGCCGCTCGAGCTCCTCCCAGTAGCCGGCCGGATCGGTCATCGGGCCATCCCGAACTCGCGCACCGCGCCGTGCAGGCGCATGAGCTCCTCCGGCGTGAGGGCCTCGGTCCGCTCGAGGATCTCGCGGGTCTTCGGGTCCGCGTCGCGCATGTCGCGCCGCTCCTCCTCGGTCATGGTGAGGATGTTGAGGATGAGCATCTGGTCGATCTCCCCTCCGTCGAAGAGGTCCCCCGGGCTCTCGGGGGCGATCTGCGGATAGTCGGGAAGGATCATCGCCGAGGAGAGGAGCGTCCCGCGCTCGCCCTCCTCCCCGATGAGCACCGGCCAGGTGCCCTCGTTGCGGCACTCGCGCGCCGCTGCGGCGCGGGCCTCGGGAGGGTCGGTCAGCGAGACGAACTCCCCGCCCTCCGTGCGCAGCACGGTGTGGGTGGAGCAGAACGTCTGGCGCAGGGCGTCCTCGCGGCTGCCCTCGCGCCATGGACTCGTGTTCGTGATGCGCGCGGTGATCCGGACGAGCCGGGGCTCGAGGCGCTCCTCCGACACCTCGACCGATCCCGCGAGCGTGCGCCAGCTCCGCGCGACCGCGCCGGCCCGCCGGCCCGCGGCGTCGTCGAGGTCCTCCTGCCGGGTCGTGGCAGGGATGTCGATGTCGCTGCGGGTAGGGGCGTCGAGGAGCTCGCCAAGCGAGAGCGGGCCGACCGCGATCTCCCGCTCCGTGGCCTCGTCCCAGGAGAGGTGGCGCTCCTCGCCAAGCTCGAGCTCCTCCACGGGCTCGAGGCCGCCGTCGGCGTCCGCCTCGAGGACCTGGCGCCCGACGACGTGGAGGAAGCGCACCCGGACGTCGAGCGTCGTCTGCTCATCTCCCTCGAGGAGAACCTGCGTCAGCATCGTGCACGGGTCGTCGACGCCGCCGCGGCGCGCGCTGTGGGCCTCGGGGTAGACGCCCCCGAAGGTCCAGCGCTGCTGGTTCTTCATCGCCGACTTGCGGTAGGGCCAGAGGACGTAGCCCTCGTAGAGCACCGCGTCGGCGATCCGTCTCACCGGGTCCACGACTAGCCCTCCTCTCCGGCCGCGCGCAGGAGCGAGTCGATCGCGCTCTCCCAGCTCGTCAGGGTATGACCTGCCTTGTAGGCGTAGAGACGGTCGAAGGTGTCCCGGTGCAGGCGCAGCCACGGGCTGTCGGGGAAGTACCGATCCATCGTCTCCCTCCACACGCGTGCCGGCATTTGGAACTCTGCCTCCTGGTCCCAGCCGATCTGCCCCGTCTGCAGCCGGCCGTCGGCGCCCGCGTAGAAGAAGGTGCCCCCGAAGAGGAACTCGAGCGGCACCTCGCCGTCCCGGACCGCGTCGAGGTACTTGGTGGCGGTCACCTCGAAGTCGTAGGTGCAGGGAACGGGGATGTCGACGACGGTGCTGCCCGCGAAGGGCGGAACGACCTGCGTCGTGCGCAGCCACGGCAGCGTGCGCAGCGTGTTCGCCCACTGGTGCGACGCGCCGAAGATCTCGACGAGCCGCTCCTCCGTGGCGGTGTCGTAGGAGCGCCGGCGCGCGGGGATCTGGATCTGGGTCTGGAGCATGATCGACCGGATCGGCTCGCCGCGCACGCTCTCGATGCGCAGGCCGAAGCGCAGGGAGGGCGCGGCGGCGTACTCGAGCGTCCCGCCGTCCTCGATCTGGAAGTCGAGCCGCGGCGCGAAGCCGGTCTCGGGGAGCGCCCCCGGGCGCGTGGCCGCCATTCTCCCCCGCTCTAAGCCGGGGAGAGGTTGGGCATCCGGGGGTCGATCGGCCCGTGCGCCTTGGGGTTCACGCCGGTCGACGACTCGGCCGTGCGGGTCCCGTCGGCGTTATGACCCGCCTGGCTTTCGTAGTTGCCCGTCGAGTTGCCCGACTTGGTACCGGGGACGTGAGTGGGCTGCGCCTGCTTCACGTCCTTGTTTCCCAGCTTTATCCTCGCCATGTCGCCTCCTGGATGCCGTCGACGGTAACCGCCGCGGCGCTCGTTGGTTTACGGCCGTCCTCCCGGCTCCCGGGGCGGGAGCGCCCGTCGAGCTCGGAGAAGAACCGGTCGATCTCGACCCAGACCTCCTTGCCGCCGCTGAGTCCACGCCAGCGGGTGCGGATCAGCCCGACGAGCGAATAGCACTCGTCGATGGGCACGAGCCAGTGCTGGCGCGCGCCGCGTGAGCGGTTGACGAGCAGCGCCTCCACGTCGGGCACCATCGACTCGAGCACGGGGTTCGCCCGCTCGAGCTCCTGCCACGCCTCGAGCTTCAGCAGCGACTCGGTCGGACCCATCGGACTCGGATAGAAGGCCTGTACCCGCTCGGCCTGCGTCGAGTGGAAGAAGAACGCCATGTCCACGGGCACGCGCAGGCCGTCCCACAGCGGATCGGTCAGCTCGAAGTCGACGAGGCTGAGCCGGCGGTCGGGGACGAGCCGGAAGTGGCCGCCGCCCGCCGCCCCACGGTCGAAGAGGATCTTGCACGGCTGGCAGGCGCACATCAGCTCGCGCGTGTCGAGATCCATCAGATGGCGATGCTCGGAGGGAATCGGCTCGTTGCACAGCTCGCAGCGCTCGGGCACCGCGGAGGGCACCGGCTCGATCGGCGTCTGCGCAAGCCGGCGTAGCCGGGAGGAGCCGAGCGTGCCGTTGGCGCCCATCAGCGGCCCGTCTCCTCAGGCCGTCGCTACGGAGCCGAGCGCGACCTTGACCAGGCCGGACTCGTCGATCAGGAGCGGGACCGGGTCGAGGTGGAGCCCCGGGTCAGAGCTCCGGCCCGCCCGGCGGACGTCGTAGCGGCGCTCACACGCCGGGCAGACGAGGTCGGCGCCGCGCAGCGCCGCGTCCTCGAGCGACTCGTCGCACTCCGCGCACGGGGGGCGGTAGGCGTAGAGGCTCCCCTCCAGCCGCACGAACAGGAGACTCTCCCCCGAGACGGTCTTCAGCACCGGCCCGCCGCCGGGGACCTCGGGCACGCCGCCGGCCATCACCCACGCGGGCGAGGGCTCGCTCGGCTCGGGACTCAGCGCGGGCGAGACCTGGAGCTGGATGAGGCCCGACCCCGACTCGGCGGCGAGGTCGTCCTGCACGCCGAGCTGGATGAGCCCTGGTCCGGCGGCGGGCACGTGCTCGTACTCCGCTACGCCCTCCGCCTCGATCTCCTCGATCTCGGGTGCCGCTTTCCGGATCGCCTCCTCGATCGCCAGCTTCAACGTCATCGTGGACGACGGGCAGCCGCTGCAACTGCCCTCGAGCCGGAGGCGTACGACCCCGTCGGCGATCCCGACGAGCTCCACGTTCCCGCCGTGCGACTCGAGGTAGGGCCGGACCCCCTCGAGCGCCCCGTGCACGCGCGCCTCCACGGGCACGGGGTGGAGGTCGTGCAGGAGCAACAGGTGGGATACGAGCTCGTCGTCGGCCAGCGCCTCGGCCAGCCGCCCGTCCTCGTCGCGCTCGGCGACCACCGCCACGATCCGCCCGAGCCCCTCGCCGTAGAGCTCGAGCAGCGCCTGCGCGACCTCGGTCGCCTTCGCGCGCCCCGCCGGGTCGGCGAGGGTGTCGACCTCCTCGAGGAGAGTCTCGACCCTCGCCACCTGCTCCTGTGCCGTCGTGTCGTCCACGCCCGAGTCTCCCTACCCGCCGGGGTTCTGGGCGCCGAACATGGGCGAGTGCACCTGCTTGAGCGTCTTGCCCTTGCCCAGGTACATGTGCACTCCGCACGGCAGGCACGGATCGAACGAGCGCACCGCCCGCATGATGTCGATGCCCCGGAACGTGTCGGGCCCGTTCTCCTCGAAGATCGGCTGGCCCATCACCGCATCCTCGTAGGGCCCCGGCGTTCCGTAGGAGTCCGTCGGACTGCCGTTCCACGGCGTCGGCGGATAGGGGTGGTAGTTGGCGATCTTCCCCTCGCGGATCACGAGGTGGTGGGAGAGCACGCCGCGCACCGCCTCGTGGAAGCCGCAGCCGATGGCCTCGTCGGGGACTTCGAAGTTCTCGAAGACCTTCGTGTTACCCGACCGGACCTCCTGCAACCCCTGCTCGACGAAGTGCATCGCCATCGCCGCGGCGTAGGCCAGGAAGTAGATCCGCGCGCGGTCGCGTTCGATCGCGTTGGACCACTTCGGTATCTCCCACTCCAGGGTCTGCTCCGGGGTGTTCGCCGTCTGGGGAACGTTGATCAGCACGCTGTGCCCCGTCGCCTTGACGTAGGGCGTGTCGACCTTTCCGGCCAGCGCGGTTACCCACAGCCGCGCCAGCGGACCGCCGCCCGTGTCGAGCGCCAGGTAGTCGCCCGTGCGCTTGTCGAACCAGCGCGGGCTCATCACCCACGAGTAGTTGCCCCCGTCGAGCTCGCGCTTCTGCGGCTTGGGGAGGGTCGTCTGGTTCCAGGGGTGGCGCTTGTCGACCGGGTTGCCGAGCGGGTCCTTGGGGACGAAGGTCTCCTCGTTCGTCCAGTCCTCGTAGTAGGAGGAGCCGAGGAGGATGCGGATCCCCAGGTTGATGTCCACCAGGTTGGTGGTGACGAGCTCGCCGTCCACGACCACGCCCGGGGTGACGAACATCTCGTTGCCCCAGTGCTGCATGTTCTTGTAGTCGTAGTCGACGTGCTCGGGGTTGTTGAAGGCGCCCCAGCACCCGAGCAGGATCCGTCGCCGGCCGATCTCCTCGTAGCCGGGCAGGGCCTCGTAGAAGAAGTCGAACACGTCGTCGTTCATGGCGACGGCCTTCTTGATGAAGTCGAAGCACCGCAACAGCCGCGACAGGTAGTCGGTGAACAGCGTCGGCGTGGGCTGGGTGCCCACCCCGCCGGGGTACACCGTGGAGGGGTGCACGTGGCGCCCCTCCATGAGGCAGATCATCTCGCGCCCGATCCGGCTCATGTGGAGTGCTTCCTTGTACGTCTCGCCCACGAACGGGTTGTAGGAGCGCATGATGTCCGCGATCGTGCGGTAGCCGTGGATGCCGGCACCGGGCGCGTCCGTGTTCTCGGCCTTGGCCATGACGCTCGGGTTCGTGTCGCGCACCATCTGCTCGCAGAAGTCCACGAACACCAGGTTGTCCTGGAAGATGATGTGGTCGAAGATGTACTCCGCCGCCTCACCCAGGTTGATGATCCACTCGCCGAGGGGAGGCGTCTTGACCCCATAGGCCATGTTCTGCGCGTACACGGAGCAAACGGCGTGGTTGTCGCCGCAGATACCGCAGATGCGACTGGTGATGAAGTGCGAGTCGCGCGGGTCCTTGCCCTTCATGAAGACGCTGTAGCCCCGGAACAGGGAGGAGGTCGCCTTGCACGACATCACCTCGCGGTTCTCGAAGTCGATCTTCGTGTAGATGCCGAGGTTGCCGACGATCCGAGTGATCGGATCCCACGACATGTCGACGATCTTGCCCGCCTCCGGCTCCACTCTCTCACGAACGGCCATATCTACCGGTCTCCTCTCACTGCCTCGAAGTCATTCGGACCTAGTTGCCCCACCGCGGCTCATAGCCGGTGGTGAGCTCGTCGCGGTTGTGACGCCACTTGGTCTCCTCGTTGAGCGTCTTGTTGGTGATGCCGCGAAGCCGCCGGATCAGCGACCCGTACGCACCGGTCATCGCGGAGGAGACGCTTCCGCCGGGAGGCGCGTCCATGAACGGCATGAACTTGTCGGGGAAGCCCGGCATCGTGCAGCCGATGCAGATGCCGCCGACGTTCGGACAGCCGCCGATGCCGGCCATCCATCCGCGCTTGGGCACGTTGCAGTTGACCACCGGCCCCCAGCAGCCGATCTTCACCTGGCACTTCGGCGAGTTGTAGTCCTTCGCGAAGTCGCCCTGCTCGTAGTAGCCCGCGCGGTCGCAGCCCTCGTGCACGGTCTTGCCGAAGATCCACTGCGGCCGGAGCTGCTCGTCGAGGGGGATCACCGGTGCGAGCCCGGCGGCCTGGTAGAGCAGCCAGGTCAGCGTCTCCATGAAGTTCTCCGGCTGCACCGGGCAGCCGGGGATGTTCACGATCGGCAGCCCACCCGCGGAGCGGAAGTCCCACCCGAGGTAGTCGGCCAGGCCCATGCATCCGGTCGGGTTGCCGGCCATGGCGTGGATGCCGCCGTAGGTGGCGCAGGTCCCGACCGCCACGACGCCCCAGGCCTTCTGAGGCAGGCGGTCGAGCCACCAGTTGAGGGTCAGCGGCTCGCCCGTGGCCAGATCGTTGCCGAACGAGGTCCAGTACCCGTCGCCGTTGATCTTCTCGTTGGGGATCGAGCCCTCGATGACGAGGACGAACGGAGCGTCGAGCGTCCCGTCGACCGCCTCGCGGAAGGGCTTCAGGTACTCCTCGCCCCCGAGCGTCGGGTCGAGCACCTTGTTGTGGAGGTGAACCTTGGGGAGGCCCGGGATAGCGCCCAGGAGCACGTCCTCGATGCCGGGCTGACCGGCCGCGGTGATGGAGATCGTGTCCCCGTCGCAGCTCATGCCCTCCGAGATCCAGAGGATGTGGACCTCCTCTACTCCAGCAGCCGTAGGTCCTTCAGCGGCCATAACCCACTCCTCCGTTCGTCATCGACAACTCGTCGTCCAGCTCGAGCGAGTCCACCAACAGCTCCTCGCCCCTGATCACCTGCACGTCAAGGCTCTGACATCGCGCGCACTGCAGCGGGAAGTCCGCGAGCACGCTCTCGGCGGCGCAGCTCCGGCAGATCCCCGCGGCGGGCACGACCTCCATGTCCAGCTCGGCTCCCTCGAGCTCCGTGCCCTGGGCGACGAGCTCGAAGGCGAACTCGAGCGCCGAGGGCACCACCTGGCGCAGGTGGCCCACCTTGAGCTCGACCTTCGCCACGGGCCTGCCGTCGGCGTGCTGCGTCGCGATCCGTACCACCGCCTCCGCGATCGAGAGCTCGTGCATCCGCGCCTCCTCAGCAGATCCGGGGAAGGGGGTCGCCGACGAGCTGGTCCATCACGCGCTTGCCGCCGAAGGCGGTCTCCACGAGCACCATGCCCGTCGGCTCGGTCTTGACCTCGCCGATCTCCACGGCCTGCTCGCTGCCTTCGACGGAGCGCAGGGCGGCGAGCGCGGCGTCGGCGGCCTCGGGCGCGACGAAGGCGACGAGCTTGCCCTCGTTGGCGACGTACATGGGGTCGATGCCGAGGATCTCCGCCGCGCCGGCCACCACGGGATGGACCGGCACCGCCGCCTCGCGGACGACCATGGCCACCTCCGAGGCGCGCGCGAGCTCGTTGAGCACGGAGGCCACGCCGCCGCGGGTGGCATCGCGCAGGCAGCGCAGCGCGGGCCCGGCCTCCTCGAGCAGCGCATCGACCGCCGGCCACAGCGAGCGGGTGTCGGACTCGACGGCGGCCTCGAGCTCGAACTCGCCGCGGGCGAGCATGATCGCCGTTCCGTGCTCGCCGATCGGACCGGAGACGATGATGCGGTCGCCCGGCCGGATCCCGGCGGGGGAGAGGCTGGCGCGCGGGTCGATCCGGCCCATGCCCGTCGTGCACACGTACATCGCGTCGGCGTGTCCGCGCTCGACGACCTTGGTGTCGCCGGCGACGATCTCCACCTCGGCGGCCCGGGCGGCAGCGGCGATGGCCTCGACCTCGTGGCGGAGCTCCTCGGAGGGAAGACCCTCCTCGAGGATGAGCGAGAGGGACAGAGCGAGGGGCCGTGCGCCGGCCATCGCGAGGTCGTTCACCGTCCCGTTGACCGCGAGATCGCCGATCGAGCCGCCCGGAAAGCGGATGGGCTTGACCACGAAGGAGTCGGTGGTCAGCGCCAGGCCGAGCCCGTCCACCGACACGGTCCCGGCGTCCCCCATGTCCGCGCCGGTCTGCGAGCCGAACGCCGGCACGAGGAGCCCCTCGATCAGCCCCTGCGTCGCCCGCCCTCCGGCCCCGTGGGCCATCGTGATGTGGGTGTCGCGAAACTTGGCGCGCTTGGCCCGCGCGGTCTCGATGATCCCGAGGATCTTCTGCTCGCGGTCCGAGACGGCCGTCGGTGCGGAGTCAGGTGAGTTGCTCCGCGGGGCATCCTGCCCCGCGCCCTGACGAGGACTCTCAGCCTCCGGCCTCGCGCGAACGCTCGGGCTGTGCCCTTCGCTCCTCATACCACCTCGCGCTCGCGGGCGAAGCGCCCGAAGTTGTAGTAGGCCGCGCAGGCGCCCTCGGAGGAGACCATGCAGGTGCCGATCGGCCGCTCGGGCGTGCACGCCGTGCCGAACACCTTGCACTCCCACGGCTTGATGACGCCCTTGAGCACCTCGCCGCACTGGCACGCCTTGGGATCGGCGACGCGCACGCCGGGCACCGGGTAACGGCGCTCGGCGTCCAGGTCGGCGTAGGCGTCGGAGAGCTTCAGCGCGCTCTGCGAGATGAACCCGAGGCCGCGCCACTCGAAGTGCGGGCGCAGCTCGAAGACCTCGGCCATGACCTCGAGCGCCCGAAGGTTGCCCTCGTAGGGCACCACGCGCTTGTACTGGTTCTCGACCTCGCAGCGGCCCTCGGCGAGCTGGGTGAGGATCATGTGGATTGACTGCAGGACGTCGAGCGGCTCGAAGCCGGCGACCACCAGCGGCTTCTCGTACGTGGCGGAGATGAACTCGAAGGGCCGCGCGCCGACCACCGTGGAGACGTGCCCGGGGCCGATGAACCCGTCGAGGCGCAGGTCGGGCGAGTCGAGCAGCGCGCGCAGCGGCGGCACGATCGTCACGTGGTTGCACATGCAGAAGAAGTTCGTGACTCCCTCGGCCTTTGCGCGCTTGAGGGTGAGCGCCGTCGAGGGCGCGGTCGTCTCGAACCCGATGGCGAAGAAGACGACCTCTCGGTCGGGGTTCTGCTTGGCGATCCGCAACGCGTCGAGCGGCGAGTAGACCATGCGGATGTCGGCGCCCTCGGCCTTCGCGTCGAGCAGCGTCCCGTCTGAGCCGGGGATGCGCATCATGTCGCCGAAGCACGTGAAGATCACGTTCGGCTGGTGGGCCATGGCGATGCCGTCGTCCACCCGGCCCATCGGCATCACGCACACGGGGCAGCCCGGGCCGTGGACGAGCTCCACGTTGGTGGGGAGGAGGTCGTCGATGCCGTACTTGTAGATCGAGTGCGTGTGGCCCCCGCACACCTCCATGAACTTGTAGTGCCGCCCGGGCTCGACGAGTCCGAGGATCTCGCCCGAGAGCGCACGTCCGAGCTCGGCGTCGCGGTACTCATCGACGTACTTCATCGGGTCACCGCCTCCTCTCGAGATAGGCGCAGCAGCGCCGTGCCGGCGTGCACGAGCACGGCGTCACCGGGACCGACGGGACCGACCAGCGCGACCTCCACGGTGCTGCGCGCGCCGTCCGAGTCGGCGCACAGGGCGAGCTCGCGCGCCTCGTCCACGTCGAGGACATGCATCTCCACGGCCTCGTCCCCGCACGTGATGCAGCCGCCTTGCGGCGCGCACTCCGAGGCGACGGGACCGGAGGGGTCCACTAGGAGGCCGTGCCCCTCACTCGATCACGCTGGCTTTCAGCTCCTCGAGCTCCTGCTCGTACTCGGCGCCCATCTCCTCGAGCAGGCGCAGCGTCGCGAACGCCTCGCCCTCGTCGATCTTCGACATCGCGAAGCCGACGTGGATGAGCACCCAGTCGCCCGGGCCGGCCGAGGAGCCGTTGACGTCGAGCAGCCCGATGCTGACCGTGCGACGGACGCCCGCCACGTCAACCGTCGCGAGGCGGTTCTCCTCGTCGACGACGTCGACGAGTTGACCAGGAATGGCCAGACACATCTTCCGACCCTCCCTCTCCCGAGTGGGACCAAGAACCCGACTCCGTAAGTCTTATCACCGTCCGGGGAGCGGGACAACCCCCAGTCTCGAGTCGGACCAACGTAGGCGCCCGCCGGCGAGGAACACGGCGCGCCGACGCTCCCCGGCGAGCAGCGCGACGTTCAGATGAACTTGGGGTACAGCGTCATCCCACCGTCGACGAACAGCGTCGCGCCGACGACGTACTGAGCCTCCTCCGACGCAACCCACGCGACCGCGCGCGAGACGTCGGACACCTCGCCCCAGCGTCCGAGCGGGATCTCCTCCTCGACCGCGGAGCGGGCGCCCGGATCGGCCAGCACGTCGGCGTTGATCGGGGTGGCGATCGCTCCCGGCGCCACGCTCAGCACTCGAATGCCGTGGGGGGCGAGCTCGCGCGCGATCGACTGCGCGAAGAGCTTCTCGCCACCCTTGGAGGCACAGTAGTGCGAGAAGCCCTCCCACGGGATCTGCTCGTGGACGCTCGTGATGTTGATGATCGCCCCGCGCGAGCGGCCGGCGGGTGGCGCGTCGGCGGCGAGCATGATCCTCGCGGCCTCCCGCGAGCAGAGGAAGGCGCCCGTGAGGTTGACGTCGATGACGCGCTGCCACCACTCGAGTGGCATGTCGACGAGGTTGAACTTGCGCTCGAGGCCCGCGTTGTTGACGAGGAGGTCGAGGCCGCCAAGGGCGTCGCGCGCCTCGGCGAAGGCGCGCAGGACGTCCTCCTCTCGGCTCACGTTCATCTGCACGGCGACGGCCTGGCCGCCGCCCTCGCGGATCTCGCCGACCATCGCCTCGGCGACGTCGGGGGCCGCGAGGTAGTTGACCGCGACCGCGGCGCCGTGGGCGGCCAGCTCGAAGGCGATGCCCTGGCCGATGCCCGAGTCGGCGCCGGTGACGAGCGCCCGCCGACCCTCGAGCAGGCGAGCGGCGGGCTCCTTGGGCTGAAACGCAGGAAGCTTCACGGTGACGATGAACTCAGACGCGGGCGGCGGACCCACCGCCGCCGCGCGGACACCCTAGAGGAACCGACTCCCATGACGCCGACCGTCTCCACGCCCGCCGCCGCGCGCCCCCCGGCCACCTCGCCCTATCCGCCCATCGCCGACTACGCCTTCCTCTCGGACTGCCACACGGGCGCGCTGGTCGCTCCCGACGGCACGATCGAGTGGCTCTGCCTCCCGCGCTTCGACGCGCCGAGCGTGTTCGGTGCTGTGCTCGACCGCGGGGCGGGCGGCTTCCGCTTCGGGCCCTACGGGGTGAACGTCCCCATGGCCCGTCGCTACGAGCCGGGGACGAACATCCTCGAGACGACGTGGATGACCCAGTCGGGATGGGTCGTCGTGCGCGACGCGCTGACGATCGGCCCCTGGCACGACGAGGAGGGCGGCCGGCACTCCGACCACGTCCGCGCGCCCACCGACGACGACGCCGACCACCTGCTCGTGCGCACGATCGAGTGCATCCAGGGGCAGGTGCAGGTGGAGCTGACCTGCGAGCCGATGTTCGACTACGCGCGCACACCGGCGACGTGGGCCATGGCCGGCGAGGACTGGTACGCCGCCGACGCCACGGACGGCACGATGACCATCCGGCTGCTCAGCGACCTCCGGATCGGACTCGAGGGGACGATTGCCCGGGCGCGCCACACGATGGGCGAGGGGGAGAAGCGCTTCTGCGCGCTCTCCTGGACCGAGGCCCGCGGCGGGCCGCGCACCGCGGCGCAGGCCGACGGCCACCTCGACGCGACGTCGCACTTCTGGCGCCAGTGGATGAACACCGGCCACTTCCCCGACCATCGCTGGCGCTCCTACCTCCAGCGCTCCGCGCTGACCCTCAAGGGCCTGACCTACGCGCCGACGGGCGCCCTCATCGCCGCGCCGACCACCTCGCTGCCCGAGACGCCGGGCGGCGAGCGCAACTGGGACTACCGCTTCTCGTGGATGCGCGACTCGACCTTCACCCTGTGGGCGCTGCACGCCCTCGGCCTCGACTGGGAGGCCGACGACTTCATGCAGTACGTCGCCGACCTGAAGCGCAACGACGACGGCGGGCTGCAGATCATGTACGGGATCGCCGGCGAGCGCGACCTCACCGAGCACGTGCTCGAGCACCTGAACGGCTACGAGGAGGCGACGCCGGTGCGGATCGGCAACGGAGCCTTCGACCAGCGTCAGAACGACGTGTACGGCGCGGTGCTCGACTCGGTCTACCTCCACACGAAGATGAGCGGCCGGCTGCCCCAGCGCCTGTGGCCGGTGCTCCAGGCGCAGGTCGAGCGTGCGATCGCCGTGTGGACGGAGCCCGACCAGGGGATCTGGGAGGCTCGCGGCGCCCCGCAGCACTACGTCTCCTCCAAGCTCATGTGCTGGGTGGCGCTCGACCGGGGGGCGCGCCTGGCGGAGATCCGCGGGGAGCCCGAGCTCGCGGAGCGCTGGCAGACGATCGCCGACGAGATCCACGCCGAGATCTGCACCCGTGGCATCGACGAGCGGAGCGTCTTCTGCCAGCACTACGACACCAAGGCGCTCGACGCCTCCGTGCTGCTCATGCCGATGCTGCGCTTCCTGCCGGGAGACGATGAGCGCATGCGCGCGACCGTGCGGGCGATCGCGGATGAGCTCACCGAGGGCGGCTTCGTCCTGCGCTACCGCACGGGTGAGACCGACGACGGCCTCTCGGGAGAGGAGGGCACCTTTCTCATCTGCTCCTTCTGGCTCGTCTCCGCGCTCTCGGAGATCGGAGAGCTCCGGCGCGCCCGCGACCTGCTCGAGCGGCTCCTCGCCCACGCCTCGCCGCTTCATCTCTACGCGGAGGAGCTCGACGCCCGGACCGGCCGCCACCTCGGCAACTTCCCCCAGGCCTTCACCCACCTCGCGCTCATCAACTCGGTCATGCACGTGATCGCGGACGAGGAGGCCGAGCAGTAGGGCCGACTATTCTCCGCCCGCGAGCCGGCCCGGCCGGATCCGAGACGACGAAGGGACGAGCGCGTGGCGTACTTCAAAGACGACGGAGAGGTCTACGAGTTCATCGGGAGGCTCTTCCAGAACCTCGCCTCCGACGAGGAGCTGGGGCCGAAGTTCCGCAGGGCCAACACCGTCGTCCAGTACCAGTACCGCAACCCCGAGTCGCAGATCACGGTGAAGATGCGGGAGGGCGAGGACGCGCAGGTCGACCTCGGGCAGACGACGATGGATCCCGAGGTGGTCATGTCGATGGAGGCCGACACGGCGCACCGGTTCTGGCTCGGCAAGGTGAACGTGACGGTCGCGCTCGCGCGCGGCCAGATGAAGGCCAAGGGTCCGGTGGCCAAGATCCTCAAGCTCGTCCCCCTGGTCAAGCCCGTCTTCCCCCGCTACCGGGCCCAGCTCGAGGAGGCCGGGCGCGCCGACCTCCTCGAGGCGGCGTAGGAGGAGCGGAGGGATGGAAGCGTCGATCGGAGACGCCGTCGACGCCCGCCAGATGGCGGGGTTCAAGGACTTCTACCAGTTCCAGGCGCCCACCCGGGTGATCGCCGGACGCGGCCTGATCGAGGGCACGGGCTTCGAGTTCGCCAAGGAGGGAGCGAGCCGCGTGCTCATCGTCACCGACGCGGTGATCCACGGGACCGGCCTCATCGACCGGGTTCGCGCCGGAGTGGAGGACGGCGGGCTCGAGGTCGCCGGCGTCTACGACGGCGTGCCGCCGGACTCGGACTCGGCGGTCGTCAAGGCCGCCGCGGCGGCCGGTCACGAGCACGGCGCCGACTCGATCCTTGCGGTGGGCGGCGGCTCGGTGATGGACACCGCCAAGGCCGCCAACGTCATCTTCACCCACGGCGGGGAGCCGCGCGAGTGGGAGGGCTACTACGGCCTCCCGCGCGCCGGCGACGGCCTGGGCCGCCCGCACGACCTAGCGCCGCTGGCCTGCATCCCCACCACGTGCGGGACGGGCTCGGAGGTCTCGTTCGCCGCGGTCATCAAGGACCGCGAGGAGCACGTGAAGTTCCAGATCGGGGACTTCCCTCTCTATCCGCGGCTGGCGATCCTCGATCCCGAGTCCACCCGCACGCTGCCGCCGCGGATCGCCGCGGCGACCGGGATGGACGCGATGAGCCACGCGATCGAGGGCTACGTCTCCTCGGAGTGGTCGCCCCACGGCGACGCGTGCGCGCTGCAGGCGCTCCGGCTGCTGCGCGAGAACCTCCGCCGCGCGGTGGAGACGCCCGAGGACGAGGCGGCCCGCGGCAACATGCTGATCGCCGCGAACCTCGCGATCCAGCCGACCTCGACGGGCGCGATCGGGATCACCCACTCGATGTCTCACCCGTGCGGTGCTCACTTCGACGTCCCCCACGGGGTGGCCAACGCGATCAACCTGCCGTGGGTGATCGAGTTCAACGCCGCAGGGGGCGAGGACGTCGCCGCGCGCTACCGCGACGTGAACGAGGTGCTCGGCGTCGAGGTCGGAGGCTCGGGCGCGGCGGTCGGCCACGCGCTGGCCGAGCACGTCCGAGCGGTGGTCTCCTCGCTGGGGCTGCCGACGCGGCTCTCGGAGGTGGGCGTGCCCGAGTCGGCGATCGCCCTGCTCGTCGAGGGCGCCATGGGGGACGGTTGCACGCTCGTGAACCCGGTGGAGCCGAGCGAGGAGGACTTCGCCGAGCTCTACCGCCGGGCGCTGTAGATTTCGCCGCGTGAAGCTCCTCGTCCTCGCCTCCCAGCCCGTCGACGCCGCGGCCCTGCGCGAGGCGTTCGGCGACGAGGTGGAGGGCGCCGAGGTGCGCGTCGTCTCGCCCGCGGCCAACTCCTCGCCGCTCGCGTTCTGGGTCTCGGACTCGGATGAGGCGATCGAAGAGGCCAGGGAGACGGCGGGTCGCACCGTAGAGAGCCTCCAGGACGCCGGGATGGACGCCCAGGGCGACACCGGCGAGGGCGAGCCCCTGCAGGCGATCGCCGACGCGCTGGCCACCTTCCCGGCCGACCGCGTGGTGATCTTCGTCAGCGGCGAGGAGGAGGCGAAGTACCGCGAAGACGACGTGGCCGGCCGGGCCGAGCGGCGCTTCGGCCGTCCGGTCGTGCAACACGTGCTGGGCGGCGGCTGACCTCGGTGCCCCAGAACGACCTGTCATACGCGCGATCGGACGACGGCCGGCCGACCGCCGCCTACGATCCGGGCGCCTACGGCCGGGCAGTGGCCGAGGACTACGACGCGCTGTATCGAACGGTCCCGGAGACGGCCGAGGCGGTCGAGATGCTTGCCGAGCTGAGCGCGGGGGGTCCCGTCCTGGAGATGGGGATCGGAACGGGGAGGCTCGCGCTGCCTCTGCTCGCGCGGGGCATACCCGTGGCTGGCATCGAGGGCTCGGAGGAGATGGTCGCGCAGCTTCGCGCGAAGCCGGGAGGCGCGGACATCCCCGTCTCGATCGGCGACTTCGCGGAGGCCCACGCCCAGGGCAAGTTCTCCGTGGTCGTCCTCGCCCTCCACACGATCTTCGGGCTGCCGAGCGCGGAGCATCAGATCCGCTGCTTCGAGAACGCCGCGTGGCACCTGGCACCCGGCGGCGTCTTCGTGATCGAGGCGCGAGTGATCGACCCCGCCGACTTCCGGGGCGGTCACGCGATCGAGCCTCGCTTCTCGGACGCGGAGCAGGTCGAGATCCAGGTTCAGCGCTACGACGGCGTCACCCAGAGGGTGGACGTCACGAACGTCCACCTCTCGGCAGCGGGCGTGCGCCTCAACGCCTACGTCAACCAGTACACGACCCCCCGCGAGTTCGACCTGATGGCTCGGATCGCCGGGCTGCGGTTGCGGGAGCGCTCGGAGGGTTGGCGACGGGAGCCGTTCACCGCCCACTCCCGCCGGCACGTCTCGATCTATGAGCGGGCCGCCTAGCACGGGCACCCCGGCGGTCGAGGCGGAGCGCTGGGCCGCCGAGATGCTCACGACGGCGCGCTGCGCCGATCCTCGGGGGGATGCGGAGCTCCTCGTGGGCGACGCCGTGGCAACATCGGGCCGCGAAGGGCAGGAGGGGCGGCTGTCGGCCGGCGCCACGGCCGCTCTCCGCGCGGCGGTGGCGCGGAGAGCCAGCCGCGAACCGCTCGGCTACGTGCGGGGACGCGTGCTGTTTCGCGGCCTCGAGATCGTGCTCGACTCGCGGGTCTTCATCCCGCGGCCGGAGACCGAGCCGCTCGTAGAGGCCGCTCTGGCGATTCCGGCGGGCGCCCGCGTGCTCGAGCCCTGCACCGGATCGGGCGCCGTGGGGCTGGCGCTCAAGCGAGAGCGCCCCGACCTCGCCGTCACGGCCACCGACAACAGCGCCGGCGCCCTCGAGGTCGCGCGCGCGAACGCCGCTCGGCTCGGGCTCGCGGTGCGCTTCTTCGAAGCGGACGGCATCGCGGGCGCGCCCGGCGGGCCCTACGACGCGGTGGTGTCGAACCCGCCGTACGTCGCGGAGCTCGACGGAGCGGCGGGGGGAGGCACGCTTCCGCCCGAGCTCGAGCACCACGAGCCCCCCGGCGCGTTCTGGGCCGGCCGCGACGGCTTGTCGGTGTACCGACGCTTCGCGGCGGAGCTCGACGGGGTCGGCTGGGTCGCGTTCGAGGTGGGCGACGGTCAGGCGCCTGCGGTGGGAGCGATGTTGAGGGAGGCCGGCCTGGCGCGGATCGTGGCGAGAACCGTGCCCTCGGGACACGTGCGGGTCGTGATCGCCGAGCGCTCGTGAGCAGGTTCGTTTGCCCTGACCGGGGTAGGTGTTCGAGGTGTTGACCGCCCCCAAGCCTCGAGGCGCGACGAGCGAGGTCCTGCTCGACCACCTGTCCGAGCCGACGCACTCCCTGCCGGACATCCAGCCCGCGGCCTGCGCGGAGCCGCTCGGGGACGAGGATCTCAACCTCTCGCTGTACCTGTGCTACGAGCTGCACTACCGCGGCCTCCCGGGGGTGGCGGACGGATGGGAATGGGAGCCCACGCTGCTGGAGCTCCGGCGCCGGCTGGAGAGCGCCTTCGAGCAGGCGCTCGAGCGCGCCGTTCCTCGCCCGCCCACCGAGGGCGCCGCCGACGCGATGGACCTCGCGCTTCGCGCCCTCGCCGAGGCCGACGACTCCCCGTCGCTCGCCCGCTACATCCAGCGCCAGGCGACCCTCGAGGAGGTGCGCGAGTTCGTCGCTCACCGCTCTGCCTACCAGCTCAAGGAGGCCGATCCGCACTCCTGGGCGCTTCCGCGGCTGACGGGGCAGGCGAAGGCGGCCATGGTCGAGATACAGGCCGACGAGTACGGCGGTGGAGACGCCGACCGCATACACGCGGAGCTCTTCGCTCGGGAGATGCGGGCGCTCGGTCTCGACTCCCGCTACGGGGCATACGTCGACTGCCTGCCCGGTACCACGCTCGCGACCGTGAACGTGATCTCGATGTTCGGCCTGCATCGGCGGTGGCGCGGCGCGGTGGTGGGTCATCTCGCCCTGGGCGAGATGACCTCGGCGATCCCCAACCGCCGCTACGGAGACGGCCTGCGGCGACTCGGCTTCGGGGCCGACGCGACGGAGTTCCACGACGAGCACGTCGAGGCCGACGCGGTACACGAGAGCATCGCCGGGGTCGACATGGCCGGGGGCCTGGCGCGGCAGGACCCCGACCTGATCTCCGACATCCTGTGGGGTGCGGCGGTCATGCTCGAGGTCGAGGGTCGCTTCGCCTCGCAACTCCTCCACGCCTGGGAGAACGGCGTCAGCTCGCTGCTGGCCCCCCTCTTCTCTACGGCGACCGCCTGATCAGGCCTCGTAGCGCGGCTGCTCGCGTCCGCTCGGCGCGCGGAACCGGACGAGCGCGTGCGTGCCGTCGCAGAAGGGCCGCATGCGCGACTTGCCGCACCGGCACAGCGCCACGGTCTTGCGGTTCACCTCGATCTCGTTCCCGTCCTGATCCTGGATGCGAAACGGTCCGCGAACGAGCAGCGGACCGTCGCGGTACGGGGTGATCGTGGGCTCGCCCGTCAACGGATGAGCTCGGCCCTGCGCGCGCCGTCGACGGTGGCGCGCAGCGTGTCGAGGGCGTCGTGGGCGGGCTTCCAGTCGAGTTGCTCGCGCGCCTTGGTGGTGTCCATGATCACCGGCACGCGCATCACGTTGACCCACTGGGCCTCGGCCGGCATGAGCGGGAGCCGGGAGACGATCTCGGCCGTGGCCTCGACCGCCACGTCGGGGATCGGGACGGAGTAGTAGCCCAGCGCGTCGGCCATGTCGCGCATAGTGAGCTTTCCGGCGCCGGCGAGGTTGTAGACGCCCGGCTCTCCCCTACCCACGATCGCCGCGGTCATGGCGGCCGCGACGTCGTCGTGGTGGACGAGCTGGAACGGCGTGCCGTTGTCGGGTATCACCGGCTTGAGCATCGGGACGGCGTCGAAGAAGCGGCGCAGGGCGCTCGGCACCTTCTCCCCCATCTGCACGTAGGGGATGTTCTCGATCAGGAGCAGGGCCTCGGGGCCGGCGACGATGCACGGCCGGAACACGTAGGTCTCGACACTCGAGCCGTCGAGGACATCCTCGAGCACCCGCTCGACCGCGGCCTTCTGCTGGGAGTAGTAGTGCTCGTCGGTGCCCCGGGTCGGGACGTCCTCCCGCAGGAGCTCGGGATTGTCCTCGTGAAACCCGTAGGCGGCGACGGAGGAGGCATAGACGAGCCGGCGGCACTTCTTGGCGTCGCGCACCGCCTCGAAGACGTTCCGCGAGCCGTCGAGGTTGATCTTGCGAGTCTCTTCATGGGAGCCGAGGATGAGGAAGGCGAGGTGCACGACCACGTCGGCCTCGGCCACGAGCGCATCGACCGAGTCGCGATCGAGCACGTCGCCCTGGCGGTACTCCGTCTTCTCGAGGCCCGCGCCGCGGGGGTCGAAGGGCCGGCGCGCCATCCCGAGCACCCGGCCGACCTCCCTGGTGCGCTCGAGCGCGCGCAGAAGCGCGGAGCCGATGTCCCCGGTCGGACCGGTGACCGCGACGGTCAGCGTGGCCGCCTTCTCGCGCTTGGCTCGCGGCTTGGGCTTGGGCTTGGACTTGGACGCGGACTTGGACTTGGAGTCGCTCATGGCTCGGAGAGCCTTCCCATTCGGCCGCTGCGGGAAAACGGCCGGTCGGCGGCCGGCTCAGCGTTCGTAGCCCGGCTCCCCGGGGAGCACGACGCGCGCGGCCTCGCCTGAGCCGAGCACCCGGGGCTGGACGGGACGCACCGCGCGCCCCCGTGCGTGCTCCACGACCGCGTCGGCCGTCGCGAAGGAGCCGAGCTGCTCGAGGTGCTTGATCGTGGGGAAGACGAGCAGCAGCTCCCCATGGCGGTAGGCCCCGAGCGCGGCGTCCGGCGTGCTCCACCGAAAGCTCACGCACTCCTGCCCGTCGACGCGCGGCTCGGCCTCGGCGGGGGAGTGGGCGAGGAAGAACCAGGTGTCGAAGCGGACCGTGACCTCGGCGGGCGTGATCCACCTCGAGTAGGGCACGAGCGCGTCGGGATCGGGCAGCGCGACGCCGGCCTCC
>JAABUJ010001426.1_pt1 | contig 35435 bp, 33 predicted proteins | sample 5559131 | NCBI WGS metagenome assembly JAABUJ01 (sample SAMN10711875, study PRJNA513366) | rock metagenome | isolation source: Antarctica rocks | place: Antarctica: Victoria Land, Mt New Zealand nord | collected 2016-01-07 | reverse complement strand
AGCGGCGGCCCTTGGCCTCCGCAGACCTGATGCGCGAGCGACTCGAGCGTGCCCGGCGGGAGGGCACGCGGGTTGCCGGCGCGTGTGAGCACCGCCGCGGCGCGGCCGGGCAGCAGCTCCTTGAGCATCCCGGCAGCGTCCTTGTCGTCGAGGATGGAGAGGAGCACGACCACCTCGCGCCCGCGCGCTACCTCAGGCAGCGAGGCGACGAGCGCCGCCGCCCCGGCCGCGTTGTGGGCGCCGTCGAGGAGGGTGAGCGGTCGCGCGTCGACCGCCTCGAGCCGCCCGGGGACGCGAACTCCCGCGGCGACGGTGCGCACCGTCGCTGGATCGAGACGGCCGAGGTACGCCTCCGCGGCGGCGCGGGCGAGCGCGAAGTTCGCGCGCTGGAAGGCTCCGGGCGCCCCGACGGGCATCCCCGGGTCCACCGGCGCCACCACGTGACGGGCTTCCCGCGCGGCGGCGGTCCGGTGCGCCTCCTCGGCCGCCTCGGAGACGAGCGGGCCGACGACCAGCGTGGATCCCTCGCGCACGACGGCGAGCTTCTCCCGCGCGATGTCGAGCAGCGTCGGCCCCAGCCAGCGGGTGTGCTCGAGGCCGACGTTGGTGAGCACCTGGACCGAGGAGGCGATCACGTTCGTCGCGTCGTGGCGCCCGCCGAGCCCGGCCTCGACCACCGCGACCTCCACCCCCTGCTCGGCGAGGGCGAGGTAGGAGGCGGCCGTCACGAGCTCGAACTGGGTGACGCGATCCTCGGCGGAGCCGGTCCGATCCACCAGCGCGGCCGCGCGAGCGGCGCGCTGCACCGCGGCGGCGAAGGCGTGGGGATCGAGATCGGCGTCCCCGACTCGCACCCGCTCCGACCAGGCGACGAGGTGAGGCGAGAGGTAGGCGCCGGCGCGCATCCCGTGGGCCTCGAGGAGGGCGGCGGTCATTCGCACCGTAGATGACTTGCCGTTCGTCCCGACGACGTGGATCGAGGAGAAGGAGTCCTGCGGGCGCCCGAGCGCCGAGGTGAGGCGCCGCATCCGATCGAGTCCCAGGCGCATGCCGAAGAGCTCGAGCGAGCAGAGGTGGCGCTCGGCGTCCTCGGGTGTCCAGGCGTGGCTCACAGAGCGTTCAGCTCCGCTCGCAGCCGCGTCACCTTCTCGCGCTCGGCGGCCACGACCTCGGGCGGCGCCTTGGCCACGAAGCGCTCGTTGGCGAGTTTGCCCTCCGCCCGGCTCACGTCGTCGCGCAGCTTGGCACGCCTGGCGTCCTGGCGGCGCTCGGCGGCTCCGAAGTCGACCTCCTCGGTGGGCAGGATGGCCAGTGCGCCGCCGGGCACGGCGATGGACGCCGCGGCGTCCCCGGAGGTCTCGTTCAGGTCGAGCCGGGCCAGGTGGGCGAGAAGGTCCGCGACGGGCTCGTAGCCCTCGGCCTCGAGCCGCGCCGGCAGTCGGGCCCCGGGCCTCGCCCCCACGGAGTCGCGCCATCCGCGCACCGCCTGCACCGCCGCGATCACGCGGGCGACGGCCGCCTCGGCCGCCTCTGAGATCCGTTCGGGCGCCGGGACGGGACCCCTCCGCCCGGCCAGGAGTCCCTCGCGACCGGGCACGTAGGACCAGATCTCCTCCGAGACGAACGGGATGAGCGGGTGGGCGAGCGCGAGGGTCTCCGACAGGACGTGCAGCAGAGTCGAGGCGAGGGAGGCCGACGGCTCCGTCTCCGCATAGAGACGAGGCTTGACGAGCTCGAGGTACCAGTCGCACAGCTCGTCGTAGACGAACTCGTAGAGGCCGAGGGCGGCGTGGGCGAAGTCGTAGTCCTCGATGCGGGCCGCGAGGCCGTCGCGCGCGCGCTCGAGCCGCGAGAGGATCCATTCGTCCTCGACGGTCTCGGGCCGCGGATCGGCCCGCGTGTGGGGCGGGATGCTCCGCAGCATCAGGCGGGAGGCGTTCCAGAGCTTGTTGGCGAGCTGCTGCCCCTGCCCCACCTTCTCCGCCGAGTAGCGCACGTCCTGGGTGGAGGACATGGCCAGGAGCCCGAAGCGCACCGCGTCGGCACCGTGGGCGGCGATCTCGTCCAGCGGGTCGATCCCCGTGCCGAGCGACTTGGACATGCGCCGGCCGTCGGGCGCCTGGATGACCGAGTGGACGTAGACGTCCTCGAAGGGCACCTCCCCGACGAATTCGAGGCCCATCATCACCATGCGCGCGACCCAGAGGAAGATGATGTCGCGCGCCGTGGAGAGCACGTTCGTCGGATAGAAGGCGCGGAGCTCCGGCGTCTGCTCGGGCCAGCCGAGGGTGGCGAACGGCCACAGCGCCGAGGAGAACCATGTGTCGAGCACGTCGGGGTCGCGCCGCAGCTCACCGCCACACGCGCCGCAGGCATCCGGCTCCCGGGTGGCGACGTAGGTCTCCTCGCACTCCTCGCAGTACCACACCGGCAGCCGGTGGCCCCACCAGAGCTGGCGGGAGATGCACCACGGCCGGATCTCGGCCATCCAGTCGAGGTACACGCTTCCCCAGCGCTCGGGGTGGAAGCGCACGCGCCCGGAGCGCACGGCGTCGATGGCCGGCCCCGCCAGCGCATCCATCCGCATGAACCACTGCAGCGAGATGAGCGGCTCGATCCGCTCGCCGGAGCGGTGGGAGAAGGGCACCATGTGCGAGTAGCCGGTGGCCGCGACGATCCTCCCCTCCTCCCGCAGGGCGGCGACCACGGCGTCGCGCGCCTCGAGCACCGGCAGGCCGGCGAAGCGCTCTCCGGCGGCGGGGGTCATGCCCCCGTCCTCCCCGATCACGGTGATCTCCTCGAGCCCGTGCCGCCGCCCGATCTCGAAGTCGTTCGGGTCGTGCCCCGGAGTGACCTTGAGCGCCCCGGTGCCGAACTCGGGCTTCACGTAGGGGTCGGCGACGATCTTCAGCTTGCGCCCCACGAGCGGGAGGATCACCGTCTCTCCCACGAGCCGGGCGTAGCGCTCGTCGTCGGGGTGCACCGCGATGGCGGTGTCGGCCAGCATCGTCTCCGGGCGCACGGTCGCGATGGTGATCGCCCCGCGACCGGAGGCGAGCGGGTAGTCGATCGAGTACAGCGTGTCCTGCACCTCGCGGTCCTCGACCTCGAGGTCGGATATCGCCGAGCGGCTCCCGGGATCCCAGTTGACCATACGGAAGTCGCGGTAGATGAGTCCCTTCTCGTAGAGACGGACGAAGACCTCGAGCACAGCGCGCGCGTAGCCGTCGTCGAGCGTGAAGCGCTCCTCCGCGTAGTCGCAGCTCGCGCCCAGCCGCTTGAGCTGGTCGACGATGGTCGAGCCGTAGCGCCCGCGCCACTCCCACACGCGCTCGACGAAGGCCTCGCGGCCGATCGCCTCACGGCTCGTGCCCTCGGACTCGAGCCGGCGCTCCACCTGCTTCTGCGTGGCGATGCCCGCGTGGTCGGTGCCGAGGATCCACTTCGTGTTCTGGCCGAGCGCGCGGTGGTAGCGCACGAGCACATCCTGCACCGAGCCGTTGAGCGCGTGGCCCATGTGCAGCGCGCCCGTGACGTTCGGGGGCGGGATGGCGACGGAGTAGTTCTCCGCGGCGGTGCCGGTGGGCTCGGGGTGGTAGAGACCGGACTCGAGCCAGCGCTCCAGGACGCGCGGCTCGGCCTCGGACGGGTCGTAACGCGTGCGGGACTCGAGGTCGGACATCGCGAGTGCGGAGGCTAGCGGCGAGCGCTCGAAAGTAACCGGGTCACGGCCTGATTCTCGGCCCGGTGACAGCCACTTCGAGATCCATCACTATAGCGTATACGCTATAGTCATGGAGGGTATGTGCAGACCATCCACCCTCATCCGCGACGCTCGTCGCGACGTGGGCCTGACGCAGGCCGCGCTCGCTCACCGGTTGGGGACGACCCAGTCGGCGGTCGCCCGACTCGAGAGCGCGGAGCACAATCCCACCGTCGGGCAGCTCGATCGCGTGCTCCGCGCGATGGGTCGGCAGCTAGAGCTCACCTGCACGCCGGTGCCCTCGAGCGTGGACGAATCGCAGGTCGTCGAGCGGTTGAAGCTCTCGCCCGGCGAGCGGATCCAGCTGTTCGAACACAGCTACGCGCACCTCCGGCACTTTGCCCTCGCGGCGCGGCAGAGCCGTGGCAACGTGGCCTGAGTTCCGCCCGACCGAGCTGCTGACGCGGCTCATCGCCCACGGCGTCGACTTCGTCGTGGTCGGTGGGATCGCGATGGTCGGGCACGGCTCGGCTCGCAACACCTTCGACCTCGACGTCTGCTACTCGCCCGACCCTCGCAACCTCGAAGCGCTGGCGGCAGCTCTGTCCGAGCTCGGGGCCCGGCTCCGCGGCATCGAGGAGGACGTGCCGTTCGTGCTCGACGCGAGGACGCTGCGACAAACGCGCATCCTCACTCTTACTACCACGGCCGGAGACATCGATCTCCTGGTCGATCCGGGTGGCTCTGTCGGCTACCAAGCGCTACGCCGAGGCGCGGAGCGAGTGACGATCGACGGCGTCGCGTTCCTCATCGCCGGACTTGACGACCTCGCCGCGATGAAGCGCACGGCGGGACGGGCGAAGGACAAGTTGGACCTGGAGGAGATCGCCGTGATCCGGCGGCGTCGCGGCCGCTAGCGAACTACGCCGACTCGGCCTCGACCTCGCCCGCGTCCTCCTCGGGCGCCGCCTCGGTGACGAGCGTCGGAGCGCGACCCTGCTCGATCGTCTCCTTGGTCACCACGCACTTCTTCACGTCGCGCCGGGAGGGCAGCTCGAACTGCACGTCCAGCAGCGTCTCCTCGATGATCGAGCGCAGGCCGCGGGCGCCCGTCTCGCGCTCGAGGGCCTTGTCGGCCACGGAGTGCAGCGCCTCGTCGGCAAAGACGAGGTCGATTCCGTCGAAGGAGAAGAAGCGCCGGAACTGCTTGACGAGCGCGTTGCGCGGCTCGGTGAGGATCTGCATGAGATCGTCGCGCGAGAGCTGGTGCACCGCCGACATCACCGGCAGGCGGCCGATGAACTCCGGGATGAGCCCGTACTGGATGAGGTCCTCGGGCAGGCAGCTCTCGAACACCTCGCCGGCGTTGCGCTCGGCCTTGGTCTCGATCGTCGCGCCGAAGCCCACGCCCTGGTGGCCGATCCGCCGCTCGATCACCTTGTCGAGGTTCGCGAACGCGCCGCCGCAGACGAAGAGCACGTTGGTCGTGTCGATGGAGAGGAACTCCTGGTGGGGGTGCTTGCGTCCACCCTGCGGGGGCACGGAGGCGGTGGTCCCCTCGAGGATCTTCAGCAGCGCCTGCTGGACTCCCTCGCCCGAGACGTCACGCGTGATCGACGGGTTGTCGGCCTTGCGGGCGATCTTGTCGACCTCGTCGATGTAGATGATCCCCGTCTCCGCCTTCTTCACGTCGTAGTCGGCGGCCTGGATGAGCTTCAACAGGATGTTCTCGACGTCCTCCCCCACGTAGCCCGCCTCGGTGAGCGCCGTGGCGTCGGCGATCGCGAAGGGGACGTTGAGGATCTTGGCGAGCGTCTGGGCGAGCAGTGTCTTGCCGCAGCCTGTCGGGCCGAGCAGCAGGATGTTCGACTTCTGCAGCTCGATGTCGTTCTCGTCGGAGCGCATCATCTGGACGCGCTTATAGTGGTTGTAGACCGCGACGGACAGCGTGCGCTTGGCCGGGTCCTGCCCGACGACGTACTCGTTCAGGACGTCGTAGATCTCCCGCGGCTTGGGGAGGGCCTCGATGTCGAACGTCGGTGGAGCCGTGAGCTCCTCGTCGATGATCTCGTTGCAGAGATCGATGCACTCGTCGCAGATGTAGACGCCGGGGCCGGCGATGAGCTTCTTGACCTGCCTCTGCGACTTGCCGCAGAAGGAGCACAGGAGCTGTTCGTTCGAGTCGGTCGGGCGGGCCATCGCGTCCTCTCCTCCGGGGGGCCGCGCGGTCGGCAGCTAGTGCTGCGAGATCACGCGGTCGATGATGCCGTACGCCTTGGCTTCCTCGGAGCTCATGAAGTAATCACGTTCCGTGTCGCCCTTGACTTCCTCGACCGGCTTCTTGGTGTGGTGGGCGATGATCTCGTCCAGCCGGCGCCGGATGTCGATGATCTCGCGTGCGTGGATCTCGATGTCGGTCGCCTGGCCCTGGAAGCTCGAGGAGACCTGATGGATGAGGATCTTCGCGTTGGGCAGTGCCATCCGCTTGCCGTCCGCCCCGCCCGAGAGAAGCAGCGCACCCATGCTCATCGCGATCCCGACGCAGATCGTCTGCACGTCGGGCTTGATGAACTGCATCGTGTCGTAGATCGCGAGGCCCGCGTACACCGAGCCGCCCGGCGAGTTGATGTAGATCGAGATGTCCTTGTCGGGATCCTCGGACTCCAGGTGCAGGAGCTGGGCGACGATGAGGTTGGCGATCTGGTCGTCGACCGGGGTGCCGAGGAAGACGATCCGCTCGTTCAGCAGGCGGGAATAGATGTCGAACGCCCGCTCGCCGCGGGAGGTCTGCTCTACGACCATCGGTACCAGTGGGCTCATGGTCCTCGCTTTGTTTCGCTTCCCCGGCTCGATTCCTTCCGGCGCGATCCGAGGGGGTCCGACCCGGCACGCGAGCGCGAGTCTAGCAACGGGCCCTGGCTCGGTTTTCGGCATTCCGACGGGGTTCTGAAGGCCCGCGCGCGCCGCTCGGACGCTCAGGAGCCGGGGGTCCAGAGCGCCTGGTCAGGCTCCTTCTTCTCTTCGGCCGGCGTCCAGAGCTGGCCCTTGGCCTCCGCGCTCTCCACTGCGATGGGCGTCGCGCGCTCCGCGATGAAGTCGACGGCCTTGCGCGAGGCGATGTCCTCCTCGAGCGCCTCGGCCCGTCCCGCCTTACGCAGCCTTTCGAGCAGCTTCTCGGGCGAGACGTCCTCACCCGACCCGCCGGCTTCGCCGGCGTGTGCCCGGGCCGAATGGGCGAGGGCTTCGACGAGCTCCTCCTCGCTCGCCACGATCCCCTCCGCCTCGACCACCGCGGCGATCACCGCCTCACGCCGGAGCGCTCGCTCGGCGTCGGGCCGAGCTTCGGCGAGGATCTCGGCCTCGTCCTTCTGGGAGATCCGCAGGTAGACCTCCCTGGAGATCCCCTGCCGCTCGAGGGTGCTCACCATCTGCTCCCACAGCTCCGCCGCGCGCGCGTCGACGAGCGCCTCGGGCACCTCGACGGTGGCCTGCGCGGCGACCGCGTCGACCACGGCCTCGCGGAACTCGACCTCGATCTCCTGGCGGTCGTGATCCTCGAGCTTGGCCCGGATGTCCTCGCGCAGCTCGCCGAGCGTGTCCATTCCGGCCGCGTCCGAGGCGAAGTCGTCATCGAGGGCGGGCAGCTCCTTGCCTCTCACCTCCTTTACCGAGACCGCGAAGCTCGCGCTCTTCCCGGCGAGCTCCGGGGAGCCGTAGTCCGCGGGAAAGGACACCTCGATCGTGCGCTCCTCGCCGGCGCGCGCGCCCGTGAGCTGCTCCTCGAAGCCGGGGATGAGGCGGCCGGAGCCGAGCTCGACGAGCTGGTCGCGGCCCTCGCCACCCTCGAAGGGCTCCTCCTCCATCGAGCCGACGTAGTCGAGGACGAGGAAGTCGCCGCTCTCGGCGGAGCGCTCGACCGTCTCGAGACGCGCGAGGCGCTCCCGCAGCGACTCGAGCTCGGCGTCGATGCGCTCCTTGGGCGCCGCGGGCCCGCGGCGCGGCACCTCGAGGTCGGTATAGGCGCCGAGGCGAGCGGTCGGGCGCACCCCGACCTCGATCGAGAACTTGAGCGGCTCGCCGTCGCCCGGGAGCTCGCCGAGATCGAGCTGAGGATCCCCGACGGGGACGACGCCCGCCTCCCCGATCGCGGCGATGTACCAGGAGCCGAGCGACTCGCGCACGGCTTCGTCGAGCACGGCCTCGCGGCCCACACGGCGCAGGACGACGGCCGACGGGACCTTGCCCTTGCGAAAGCCGGGGACGCGCATCTCGCGCCCGAGCGCGCGCGCCGCCTCATCGAGCCGGCGCTCGACCTCGGCGGCGCCGACCTCTGCCTGCACGCGCACGCGCGATTCCGGGAGCTCGGTGAGGACGGCGGTGACGGCGGTCTCGGCCACGGGCAGGACGATACCGTCCCCCGGGTGCTCACCCGGCTCGCGGCGCGGCTGCTCACCGGTCCCGTCGGTCACCTCCTCGCCGGCGTGGTGGACTGGGCGGCGGTGCTCGGCAAGGTGCTCTGGGCGCGGGTGCGCCGGCGCCCGGTGCGCTGGTGAGCCCCCTTCCACGCTCAGGTGAGAAGCTCGACCCGGTCTCCCTCGGCCACGCGGCCCGAGCCGAGCGCCCGGGCACATTCAGACCGAAGAGCAGGGCGCGCTCGCGCGCGAGGAAGCGCAGCAGCTCGGGCCACTTCTCGGTCGAGTCAGGATGCCGCGTGGGGATGACGCAGCGCTGGCACGGATGCAAGAGCTCGAGCTCCACTTCGCCGATCCGCGCCCGCGCCCCCGTTAGGCGCTCCTCGGCGAAGGGCTCGACCCCCGCGAGCTCGACGTGCACGTTGGGACGGAAGCGGCGTACGTCGATCCCACGCCCAAGCAGGCCTTCGAGCGCGAGGCGCGAAGCCTCGGTGGTGATGAGCAGCGAGCGCGGCAGGTCCTGCTGTCCCCCCACGTCCCGGCGAATCTCGACGCGGCGCCCGAGATCGTCGCTCAGGGCGACGGCGATCTCGGGATCGTCGGAGGAGAAGGTGCGTCCATCCGGTGCGGTCAGGGTCGACGATGGCGGGGCCTCGACACGGACGCCATCGTCCGGTAGACTCGCGTACGCCGCTGACCAGAGGAGCATGCGCGGCGCTTGTCGCGCGGTCAGTCTGCGTAGTGTCGTCCCGTCGGGGCGCAGCTCGAAGAGCGCGTCCGTGCGGTCTCCGGCGAAGCCCCGGCCATCGAGCCGGCTCGCTGCGATCCGCTCGCCGGCGAGGGATTTCACGGGCCAGCGGCGAAGTTCGAGGACACGGCCGGGGAGGGCCAGTCCAGTCTGAGGCCGCGGCGCGTCCGCACGCCCCCGAATCATTGACCTCGCAACCATTCTGAGATACAATTCCTAGCAATGAAGTCGGCATTGAGTAGAGCACCCACCATGGACACCTTGACGAACCCCCCCGTCGCCGAGCCGGCGACGCCTGAATACGACACGAGTCTCGACTCGCTGCAGCTCCTCATGAACGAGGCGCGGCGCTACCGCCTGCTCACGCCGGCCGAGGAGATTGAGCTGGCCAAGCGCATAGAGCGCGGCGACCTGTCCGCGAAGGAGCGCATGGTCAACTCGAACCTGCGCCTCGTGGTCTCGCTCGCCCGCCGCTACCAGGGCCAGGGGCTCTCCATGGGCGACCTCGTCCAGGAGGGCACGCTCGGCCTGATCCGTGCGGTCGAGAAGTTCGACTGGCGCAAGGGCTTTCGGTTCTCCACCTACGCGACGCTGTGGATCCGCCAGGCCATCCAGCGCGGCCTGGAGAACACCGGCCGCACCATCCGGCTGCCCGTGAACGTGGGCCAGCGGGCGCGGAAGGTCGCACGCATCCAGCGCGAGCTCACCGCTCGCCTGGGACGCGAGCCGAGCGAGCTCGAGGTGGCCGAGGCCGCCGAGCTCACGCCCGAGGACGTCGCCGAGGTGCGCAAGGCCGACCGGGCGCCGACCAGCCTCGACGCGCCGATCGGCGAGGACGGGGAGACGGCGTTCGGCGCCCTCATCCCGGCCGAGCAGCCCGAGCTCGACGACCAGGTGGCCGAGACGCTGCGCTCCGAGACGCTCAAGGCGGCGATCGCCGAGCTGCCCGAGCGCGAGCGGACTGTGATCGAGCTGCGCTTCGGCACCGCCGACGAGGAACCGCACTCGCTGAGCCAGGCTGGCCGTCGGCTGGGCCTGACCTCCGAGCGGGCGCGCCAGCTCGAGGAGCAGGCGCTCTCCCGCCTCGCCCGCCGGCCCGAGCTCGCTGGGCTGCGCGAAGCCGCGTAGCCCAGCTACCGCACCGCGATCCGCACCAACTCGCTGCGGGCGCCGCGCGCGTAGATGTCGTAGTTGCCGGCGAAGCGCGCCCGCACCCGCAGCAGCCCGAAGCGGGCGGCGGGATGGCGGAAGCGCACGGCGGTCCGGTAGCCGCACTGGGCGTCGAGCCGAGCGTGACGGACGGCCACCGTGCGCCCCCGGGAGAGGAAGCGAACCGCCACGATGCCGCGGCAGACGCGTGCGGGCGCAACCCCCGCCGGCAGGACCAGCCGCCCCGTCGTCGTGAAGTCCACCGGCCGGCGGCTCGCCCGGCGCGGGCTCGTGTGGGCACTCAGCGCGGGCGCCCGAAACGGGCCGGTGCGAAGCGACCGGTCCGTGCCGACCGACGTGCCTCCGCGGCTCGAGGCGACGAGACGGAAGTGATAGGTGGTGCGGGAGGCCAGTCCCGTGAGCGCCGCGGTCACGACGCTGCCCTTCGCGCCGGCGGCCAGGGTGCTCGGAAACGTCTCGAAGCCGTAGAACGGGCTGAGACCGAACTGGAAGGAGTAGCTCGTCGCCTGCCCCTTCGGATCGACGAGCCCCGTGACGGTGGCTCCATGACGGTTGAGGTCGAGCGCGGGGCCGGTGGCCACGCCCGGTGGCGGCGGGGGTGGCGGGGGCGGTGAGCCCGCGGTCGTGAAGGTCCGGTCCGCCGTGGCCGTCGTGCCACTCGAGCTCGTGGCCACGAGGCGGAAGTGGTAGACGGTTCCCGAGGTCAACGCGGAGATCGCCGCCGAGACGGCGACGGGCGTAGTCCCGGCACCCGCGGAGCTCAGCCGGGTCTGGGCGCCGTACCGAGTCGAGGTGCCGTATTGGAAGACGTAGCGGGTGCTGCGGCCGTTCGGTTGACGGTCCCGCGGAGCGTTGCGCTGGTGTGGCCCACCTTGGTCGGCGAGCTGGTCGCTGCGGCCGGCGAAGACGCTGCGTGCGCGGCGGCCGGCGACAGGGCCCCCGCGGCCAGAGCCAGCGTGGTGAGCTTTCGCAGTCGCATGTGAGCAGCCTCCCGGTTGGCGCGTCGATGTCCCCTACCGCTCCCCGGGACACCCCGCCGAAGGCAGAGTTGCGCGCCGTAGGCGCCGGGCTGCCAGGCGGTCAACCTCCATCGCAGCCAGAGCAGAGCCCCGTGATGAGGACGTCCGCGCTCTGGGCTCGGAAGCCGGCTCGGCGCGCGGCGAGGAGCAGAGTCGAGGTGTCGAGCGGTCCGTCGAGATCCTGCACGCGTCCACACGCCCCACAGACGGTGTGGTGGTGAGGCTCGGTCCGCCCGTCGTAGAGGACGGCTCCGACCCCCGCCCCCACCCTCCTTGCGAGTCCGAGCTCGACGAGCAGGTCGAGCGTCGCGTATATGGTCGGCAACGAGGTGCCGGGTAGGTCCTCGACGACGGCCTCGTGCACCGCCTCGGCGGTCAGGTGGGTCTGCTGCTCCTGCAGCACGCGGTGGATGACCACACGCTGGGAGGTGACACGCTGTCCGCGAGCACGAAGCAGGCCGATGAGTTGTTCGTCGTGGGAGGTCGTCGTCATGGAGCTGTTGTTAGGGGGTCCTTATTCTAACACAGATGCTATAACTAGGTTGATGGCTGAAGCGTTGAATCGATTCATGGCGCTCGACGAGCGCGCGTTCCTGTTGCGCTACGTCCAGCCGGGACTTGTCGGGCTCATTGACGGCACCCTCTCGACGCTGGCGCCGATCTTCGCCGCCGCCCTCCTCTCCGGGTCGCACGCCGCCCTCTTCGTGGGCCTGGCGACGGCGCTGGGCGCGGGCATCAGCATGGGCTTCTCCGAGGCGCTCTCCGACGACGGGAGCCAGACCGGTCGCGGCTCGGCGTTCGCTCGGGGCGGGGTGACCGGCGCCATGACCGTCCTGGGCGGCGCCCTCCACTCTTTGCCCTTCCTCATCCCGCACGTCCACACCGCACTGGTGGTCGCGGGTGTCGTCGTCGCGGTGGAGCTCACGGCGATCTCCCTCATCCGCAAGCGCTTCCTCGCCGTCTCGCTGCGCACGAGCCTGCTCCAGGTCGCCCTGGGCGGCGCGCTTATCGTCGCCGTCGGCGTGCTGCTCGGCAGCGCTTGATCGACGGTCGCAGTCGCTCGCGCGAACCAGGCGCGTGGCGACGCTCTGCTCCAATGCGAGCGTGAGCCGCCACGTCCTCGACCTACCCTCGGCGCCCGCGCCCGTCCACGTCGGCGACCACGGGGGCGGGCCGCCCGTGGTGCTCCTCCACGGCCAACCCGGCGCCGCGAGCATGTGGGCGCCCGTGCTTCCGCGTCTTGCCGCGCACGTGCGCGTCATCACCCCCGATCGGCCCGGGTACGGCGCGACGGGCGGTCGAGCGCTCGGGATCGCGGCCAACGCCGTGGTCCTCGGGGAGCTCCTCGACGCGCTGGAGATGGAGCGCGCCACGGTGGTGGGCCACTCCTGGGGCGGAGGCGTCGCCCTCGCGCTGGCCGCCGAGCAGCCCGATCGAGTCGCCGGGCTCGTGCTCGTGGCCTCGGTGGGCACCTGCTCCTCGGTCGACGCCACCGATAGGTTGCTCGCCCGCCGCCTGGTCGGGCCGGCGCTCACCTACGCCGCCTTCCACGCGGGGCGCCGCGTGCTGCCGTTGCCCCTCACTCGCCAAGCGGTTCCGGGGCTGCGCAACCTGAGCGACGTGGCGCTGGGCGAGCTCGCCGGCACACTCGGCGACCAGCTCGGGCGCCGCTCGTTCGTCGTCGAGCAACGGGCGCTCGTGCGAGAGATCCCGGCGCTCGACGCCTCGCTGTCTCGGGTGCGAGCGCCCACCGCGGTCGTGATCGGCGAACGCGACTTCATGGTCTCGTCGCGCGTCGGTCGCGAGCTCGCCGCTCGGATCCCGGATGCGACCTGCACCGTGGTCCCCGGGGCCGGTCACGTCCTGCCCGCCGAGGCTCCCGACGCCGTGGCGAGCGCGGTGCTCGAACGGGTTCGATGCGCGTCGACGGGCTGAGGCCGCGGGCACGCCACGAGCCACGGGACCGGACACGGGACCGCAGCAGGTGAAACGATGCGGTGCGTGAGCGACCACGTCCACACCGAGGAGGAGCCTGGGAGCCCGGCGCGCAAGGCGCAGGACGCGGTGCCGATCGCTGACGCGATGCGCGCCTACCACGAGCGCGGGATGCTCTCCTTCAGCATCCCCGCCCACGGCGGCGATCGGGGGCCGACGCCTGAGTTCGCCCGGTGGGCGGGTACCGAGGCTGCGCGGTTCGACCTCCCGCTGAACCACGGGGTCGACACCCGCGACTACGCCTGGAAGGTGCAGTCGACGGCCCAGGAGCTCTTCGCCGAGGCCGTCGGGGCCAAGCAGACGCTCTTCTCCACGAACGGGTCCTCCATGAACGTCCACGTGGCGATGATGACCGTGGCCGGACCCGGCCAGACCCTCGTGCTCGGGCGCAACGGCCACAAGTCCGCGTTCGCCGCCCTCGTGCTCTCCGGCGCGCGGCCCGTCTACCTCGACCCGACCTACGACGAGGAGCTCGCGCTCGCGCTCGACCCCCGCGCCGAGGATCTCGCCCGCGTGCTCGAGGCCCACTCCGAGACACGCGCTGCCATGATCACCACCCCGAGCTACTACGGCACGAGCGCCGACATCCGCGCGCTGGCCGACGTCTGCCACGCGCGGGACCTCCCACTCGTTACCGATGACGCCTGGGGCCTCGACCACGAGATCGTCGGGCATCCCGACCTGCCACCGGGCGCGCTCAAGCAGGGATCGGACCTTGCCATCGGGTCGGTGCACAAGACGCTGACCGGGCTGCTGCAGACCTCCGTGCTCTCCGTCGGCTCGATCGCATCGACACCGCGAGGCTCGAGCTGTGCTTCGAGCTCGAGGCGTCGACCAGCACCTCCACGCTCCTCCTCTCGAGCATCGACGGCGCGCGCCGCCAGTTCGTGCGCGAGGGCCACGAGCTGCTCGACCGGGCCCTGAGGAGTGCCCGGCTGCTGCGCGAGAGACTGGCCGCGGAGGTCCCGGAGCTCGACGTGATCGCCCCAGAGCGCCTGGCCGGGCGGCCAGGCGTTGCCGGCGTCGACCCGACTCACGTCCTCATCGAGACGGCGCCGGTCGGCCTGACCGGCTACCAGGCCGACGACTGGCTGCGCGAGGAGCGCCTCATCGAGATCGAGCTCGCCGACCACCGGCGTCTCATGCCCCTCGTCACCTTCGCCCACGGCGAGGAGGAGATCGACCGGCTCGTGCGGGCGCTGCGCGACCTCGTCGACCAGCGCAGCGAGTCTCGCGACGCGGCCGCCGTGCCCCGGTTCCCGACGGGAGCGGAGCTGCGGACCGAGCAGGTGATGTTGCCCCGCGACGCCTTCTTCTCGTCCACCGAGATGGTGAGCCCCGAGCGGGCGACGGGTCGCATCGCCGCCGAGCTCATCACCCCCTATCCGCCCGGCATCCCGGCTATCGCGCCCGGCGAGGCGTACACCGAGGCGATCGTCGACTACCTCCGCGAGCTCGTGGACGTGGGTGGGTTCGTCGAGGGTGCGGTGGATCCCGGCCTGGACGGGATGCGGGTCGTGACGAAGTAGCGTTATGCCGGCGCGATCACGGCGAGGTGGAACTCGAGGATTGGCTCCGCGAGGTCGGTGAGCCGCCCGATCGGCCCGGTGCGGATCTCGCGAGTGGCGAGCTCGTCGGCGCCGGCGGCCAGGCCGAGGATCGCCCTGGCCGAGAGCGCGGGGCGCGAGGGATGCTCGCGCCGAGCCTCCTCGGCGACGGCCGCGATGCGCCGCGCGTGTCGGTCGAGCACCCGGTCGCGCTGCTCGAGCAGGCGCGGCCCGGCGGCTCGCAGCTCGACCATGAAGCTGACCGCGTAGGCGGGCGCGGACATGAAGCCCTCGAGGTAGGCCACGACGCCCGCGCGGTGCCGGGCGCGCCAGTCGCCGGCCGGAGCTTCTCGTACGGCGGCGGCGATCAAATCGAGGAGCTGTTGGCTGGCAGCGACGTGCGCCGCCTGAAACGCGTCCTCCTTGTCGGCGAAGGCGCCGTAGAACGCCCCCCGTGACACCCCGGCCCGCCGGATGACCCCCTGCACGCTGCAGGCGTGGTACCCGTGCTCGGCGACCTCCTCGGTGATGGCCTGCATGATCCGTCCGCGCTGGGACGCGGCGACCTCGGCTTCGGAAAGCGCCGAGAGCCCGCGCGGGAGCGAGGTGCGCTCGGGAAGCAGCGTCAGCTCGTCACTTGCCGGCACACGCGACATCTTAGGAACGAGCGGCAGACGACCGTCGCCGCTCGACCCGGCGACCGGTTGCACCATAGGGACCATGTGTGTACTTTTGCGGGTCGGAGGCAACAGCGGAAGGAGTCGGGTGGATGGCGTCGTCACACGAGCATGCGAAGGTGGTCATCGTCGGCAGCGGGTTCTCTGGGATCGGCATGGTCACGCGCCTGAAGGAGTCGGGCATCGACGACCTCGTCGTGCTCGAGCGCGCCGAGGACGTCGGTGGGGCCTGGCAGGCCAACACCTACCCGGGCTGCACGTGCGACGTCCCATCGCATCTCTACTCGTTCTCGTTCGTCCCCAACCCGGACTGGTCGTCGACCTACGCGCCGCAAGCCGAGATCCAGGAGTACCTGCGCACATGCGCCGACAGGCTCGATGTGCGTCGCCATGTGCGCTTCGGCGTGGCGCTCGAGCGTGCCGACTGGCGCGAGGAGGAGCAGCACTGGGAGCTCGGCACGTCCGCCGGAACCCTCACGGCGGACGTCGTGGTGAGCGCGATGGGCCCACTGACGGAGCCCAAGCTGCCCGACGTCCCCGGGCTGGGGAGCTTCGAGGGCGCGGTGATGCACTCGGCCCGCTGGGATCACGACGTCGAACTGCACGGCAAGCGCGTCGCCTCGATCGGGACCGGGGCCTCGGCCGTCCAGTACGTGCCGGAGATCGTCGACGATGTCGATCACCTAGTCGTCTTCCAGCGGACTGCGCCATGGATCATGCCGCACGGCAAGCGCCCGATCAGCGACGCCGAGCGTCGGCTCTACCGCCGCGTCCCGGCCGCCCAGCGGCTCGTCCGCGCGGGCGTCTACCTCGGGCGCGAGCTGCTCGTGCTCGGCTTCGCCAAGCAGCCCCGCCTGATGGGCCAGATCGCCCGTCTCGCGAATGCGCACCGGGACAAGCAGGTCCCGGATCCCGAGCTGCGACGGGCCGTCACACCCGACTACACCCTGGGCTGCAAGCGCCTGATGCCATCCAATCGCTGGTACCGCGCGCTCGCCAAGCCCAACGTCGAGCTCGTCACCTCCGGCCTGCGGGAGATCCGCCCGCGCTCGGTGGTCGACGACGCGGGCGTCGAGCGCGAGGTCGACGCGATCATCTTCGGGACGGGCTTCCGCGTCACTGATATCCCGGCGTCTGAGCACGTGCGCGGTCGCGACGGCGTGCTGCTCAGCGAGCATTGGAACGGCGGCCCGCGCGCCTACCTCGGCACCGCGATCCCGGGCTTCCCGAACTTCTTCATGCTCCTCGGCCCCAACACCGGGCTGGGGCACAGCTCGATGGTCTACATGATCGAGGCGCAGGTCGAGCATGTGCGTGCCGCCATCGCCGTCATGGACACGGCGGGCGCGGCGACGATCGAGGTCCGGCCCGAGGCCCATGACGCGTTCAACTCAGACGTCGACGCGCGCATGCGCGGGACGGTCTGGGACATCGGAGGCTGCTCGAGCTTCTACATCGACCAGACGGGCCGCAACGCCACCCTGTGGCCCGACTGGACGTGGCGCTTCCGCCGCCTCACCACCCGATTCGACGTCGACGCCTACCGTCTGAGCGCGCACACGCCGGCCGGAGTGACGGCATGAAGGCGGTCGTTTGCACCGACGCGGCGCTCGATGTCGTCGAGCGGCCCACGCCGGTCCCCGGCCCTGGGCAGCTGCTGCTCGATGTGCTGCGTTGCGGGATCTGCGGCTCGGACCTGCACGCCCGCCACCACTGCGACGAGCTGGCCGGGGTGCTGCAGGAGATCGACTACGACGACTTCATGCGCTCCGACCAGGAGGTCGTCTTCGGGCACGAGCTGTGCGGCGTGGTCGCCGAGCACGGGACCAAGACGCGCAAGCGCACGCCGGCGGGGACGACGGTGGTGGCGCTCCCCCTGCTCCGGCGCGGGGGTGGTGTGCACGCGCTCGGGCTCTCGGCCGAGGCGCCCGGTGCCTACGCCGAGCAGGTGGTCGTGGAGGAATCTCTCACGCTTCCTGTCCCCAACGGCCTGCCACCGGACTTGGCGGTGCTCACCGAGCCGATGGCCGTCGGCTGGCACGCCGTGCGCCGCGGCGAGGTCGGCAAGGGCACCGTGGCGATCGTCATCGGCTGTGGGCCCGTCGGCCTGTCGATCCTCTGCCTGCTCAAGGCACGCGGGGTGCGCACCGTCATCGCCAGCGACCCTTCACCCGGCCGCCGTGCGCTGGCGCGGACGTGCGGGGCCGACGTGGTCGTCGATCCCGGCCAGGAGTCGCCCTACGCGTCGGCCGCCGACCATGGCCACCTCACCAGCCTTCCCAAGGCGATCGACCTTGGTGTCGGCGCGGTGGAGAAGCTCGGGCGCCTGCCCGTCCCGTGGTGGCACGTCTGGCGCGCTCTCGACAAGATCGGCGCGACCACCCCGAAGGCACCCGTCGTCTTCGAGTGCGTCGGCGTGCCGGGGATGATCGAGCAGATCGTCAGCGAGGCCCCGCTGTTCTCGCGCGTGGTCGTCGTGGGCGTCTGCATGGGCGACGACCGCCTCCGGCCGTCCATGGCCGTCAACAAGGAGATCGACCTGCGCTTCGTCGTCGGCTACACGCCGCTCGAGTTCCGCGACACCTTGCACATGCTGGCGGAGGGTGGAGTCGACGCCTCCCCGATGGTCACGGGCGCCGTGGGCCTGGCCGGGGTCGAGCACGCCTTCGACGAGCTCGGCGACCCGGAGGTCCATGCCAAGGTCCTCATCGACCCCAAGAGCGCGGCGGAGGCGCCGGTGGCCGCTCGGTGACCTCGAGCGTGCTCGAAGGGGCACCGGTTCAGCTCATCCGCCGATAGCGCCAGACACAGAGGGGGACGAAGACCGCGAGCAGTCCGATGATCCAGGCAGCGGCGCCCACGAGTGAACCCGGCACACCGCCGTCAAGCGCGTAAGTGCGGGCGGTGTTGGCCGTCAGACTCACCGGGCTCACCTTCGCCAGCGCCTGTAGCCAGTCGGGCATGCTGGCGATCGGCACGAACACCGAACTCGCGAACACGAGCGGGAAGATCACGACGAAGCCCGCCGACTGTGCCGCCTCGGCTCCGCGGACGGCCAACGCGACCAGGGCGAAGATCCAGCTGAGCGCGAAGCCGAAGGCGCTGACGATCGCGACGCACGCCAGGGCGTTCAGCGGCCCGGCGCCGAAGCGGAACCCGATGAGGTAACCGACCACCGTCATCAAACCGAGGATCACCACGTTGCGCACGAGGTCGGCGACCGTGCGTCCGATCAGCACGGCCGAGCGCGCCATCGGCATGGAGCGGAAGCGGTCGACCACTCCCTTGGTCAGGTCCTCCGACAGGCCCACCGCCGTCTGCGTGGCGCGGAACGCGACCGACTGCACGAAGATGCCCGGGAGCAGGAAGTCGACGTACTTGACGCCGTTCAGAGAGCCCTTGACCGCGCCGCCGAACACGTAGGCGAAGAGCAGCACGAACATGATCGGCTGGATCGTCGAGAAGATCAGCAACTGGGGCTGGCGGACGAAGTGACGCAGGTTGCGCCACGTCACCACGCGGGCGTCGCGGAGCGCCGAGCGCAACTCGCCGCGTGCGGGGAGGTGGAGCTGCAGCAACCGTCTCGTCGGTGTCTCGGGCGGGCTCGCAGCGGTCCGACTCGCGGGGCCCGCGGACGGGCCGGGTCCCTGGCCGTTCTCGCTTGGCGGCGCGCCGGTGAGCTGGAGGAACACGTCGTCGAGCGTCGGCCCGCGCAGCCCGAGGTTGCTGACTTCGATGCCGGCGTGACGCAGCGCCGCCGCGGCTTCCTCGACGAGCTCGAGCCCGTTGCGCGGCGCCGGAAGGGTAAGGCGGTCGAGACGCTCGTCCGGCTCGGGCTCACCGCAGCCCACTCCGCGGAGCGCCGCGTGGGCCTCACTGCGCCAGGCGGCACTTACCAGCTCGACCTCGAGGATCTGCCCGCCCACCCTCTCCTTCAACTCGTTGCCGGTGCCCTGCGCGATCACCTGGCCGTGGTCGATCACCGCGATGCGGTCGGCGAGCTCGTCGGCCTCCTCGAGATACTGCGTCGTGAGCAGCAACGTGGTGCCCTCGCGCACCAGCTCCCGCACGATCGTCCAGATCTGGTTGCGGCTGCGCGGGTCCAGGCCGGTGGTGGGCTCGTCGAGGAACAGGATCTTGGGACGGGTGAGCAGGCTGGAGGCCAGGTCGAGTCGTCGGCGCATGCCGCCGGAGTACGTTCGGGCGGGCCGGCCGGCCGCCTCGGTGAGGTCGAAGCGCTCGAGCAGTTCGCCGGCCCGCACGCGCGCTTCCCCGGGCGAGAGGTCGAACAGGCGGCCGAACATCTCGAGGTTCTCGCGCCCCGTGAGGATCTCGTCCACGGCGGCGAACTGGCCAGTGAGCCCCAGGAGGTCGCGCACCTCCGGCGCGCGAGTCACCACGTCGATCCCGAACACCTCCGCGCGCCCCGCATCGGGCGTGAGCAGCGTCGCGAGCACCCGCACGAGCGTCGTCTTGCCGGCGCCGTTCGGCCCGAGCAGCCCGAAGACCGTGCCCTCGGGCACCTCGAGGTCGACGCCCGCGAGCGCGACGGTCTCGCCGAAGCGCTTGGTGACTCCCTCGACGCGGACGGCGGGAGCTCGCGTGGCTGACGCAGACATCTCCGCCGACCATATCGGCGCGGACCCGGCTGCCAGACTGCGAAGCGATGGCCGATCGCGCGCCTCGTCCGATGGTCCGCAAGTCGAACAGGGACGACGCTCCTCTGATCGCGCGCATGCTGCACGACTTCAATACCGAGTTCTCCGAGCCGACCCCGGGGACTGACATCCTTTCCCGCCGCGTCCTCTGCTTCATCGAGAGCGGCGCGATGACCTACCTGCTGGGCGGCGCAGGTCCCGACGGCTTCGCCCAGGTCTCCTTCCGCCCCTCCATCTGGGCCGATGAGCCCGTGGGCTACCTAGAGGAGCTCTACGTCGTGCCCGACTGCCGCGGCGAGGGCACCGGGCGCGTCCTCATGAACGCCGTCCTCGAGCTGGCGCGCGAGCGAGGCGCAGCCGGCATGGAGGTAGTGACCGGCGAGAACGACACCGCGGCTCGCTCCCTCTACGAGAGCGTCGGATTCGCCAACGAGACCGAAGGCAAGGAAAAGGCCCGGGCGCTGTTCTACGAGCTGGACTTCTGAGGCGCGGGACGAGGTCCATTCGACCCGTGATCCATCGGAGGGTGAGCGAGGGGACTCGAACCCCCGACCGCCTGGACCACAACCAGGAGCTCTACCAACTGAGCTACGCCCACCGTGGGCGGCTGAATCTAGCAGCGAGACCACGGCGCGCGACGGCGGTCACCCGTAGTTCGTGGGGCTTCCACAGCGCCCCCGGCAGGACTCGAACCTGCGACCCGCTGCTTAGAAGGCAGCCGCTCTGTCCATCTGAGCTACGGGGGCCCTGAGAACAGTGTGGCGAGTCGCGTCGGTCCTGGCGCCGCGCCGACTTGTCGCCTCGTCGGCGAGCGCGTCAGTCGGGGCGGCCGGATTCGAACCGGCGACCCCCTGCTCCCAAAGCAGGTGCGCTACCAGGCTGCGCCACGCCCCGCGGGTCGCGGGCGAGTATAAGACGGAGCGCCGCCCGGCCCGCTAGCCTCGGCCGCCGCCATGGCCGAGATCCACCCGCTCACCGCCCTCCACTACGACCTCGCCAAGGCGGGGGCACTGCCCGACCTCGTCGCCCCGCCCTACGACGTCATCGACGCCGCCCAGCGCGCCGAGCTCGCTGCGCGCTCCCCTCACAACGTCGTGCACGTCGATCTCCCGCAGGGGGAGGATCCCTACGCGGAAGGGGCAGCCATCTTCGACCGCTGGCGCGCCCAGGGCGCCGTCGTGCGCGACGAGGCGCTCGCGATCTGGGCGCTGACCCAGGACTACACGGGTCCCGGCGGTCGCTCCTACACTCGCCGCGGCTTCCTCTGCCGCGTGCGGGTCGAGGACTACGGCCCGGGGCGCATTCGTCCCCACGAGCGCACGCACCCCGGCCCCAAGGAGGACCGCCTGCGGCTCACCCGGGCCACGCGGGCGAACCTCTCCCCCATCTTCTCGCTCTTCTCCGATCCCACAGACGCGGCCTGGGCTGCCTTGCGGCCGCATACGGAGTCCGAGGAGCCGTGGGGCGAGGTCACCGATACGGACGGGACGGTGCACCGCCTCTGGCGCGTCGCCGAGCCGGGGGCGGTCGAGGCCGTCTGCGCGGCAGCCGCACCAGCCGAGCTCCTGATCGCCGACGGCCATCACCGCTACGAGACCGCCCGCGTGTACGCCGACGAGATCGGAGGCGAAGGTGCTCACCGCTACGTGCTGATGTGCCTCGTGGCGCTGGAGGATCCGGGGCTGACCGTCTTTCCCACCCACCGCCTGGTCAGCCGCCTCTGGTCCGAGAAGCAGGAGGCGCTCGCCACCGCGATCCGGCGTGACTGGGAGATGGAGGAGATAGAGGAGAACGAGGTCGTCCCCGATCGGGCTGACGATGGCCGCGTGCGCATCGGATACATGGACGCCCACTTCCAGAAGCCCTTCCGTCTCACGCTCAAGGATCAGGGCATTGCCGACGCTGCCCTTCCCGAGCACGCCGAGCCCTACCGCCGGCTCGACACTGCGGTCACCGAGGCGCTGCTGCTGAGGGGAGCGCTCGACCTCACCTACGCCGACATCGACCACCTGAACGGGTTCGGCTATGCGCGCGACGCCGGGCAGGCGCGCGCGCTGCTCCGCGACGGCACGTTCGACGCCGCCTTCTTCATGGGTCCGACGCCGGTGCGCCACGTGCAGGACGTCGCCGCGGTCGGGGAGAGCATGCCGCCGAAGTCGACCTACTTCTTCCCCAAGATCCTCACGGGCCTCGTGTTCAACCCGCTGGACTGACTGCCGCCCGGATGCGCCTTGACCACGTAGCCATCACGGTCGTCGACCGGGAGCGCTCGGCGGCCTTCTACGGGGCGAGCTTCGGCCTGACGGCGCGCATACACGACGACGAGCACCTGCTCATCCTGGGCTCGGACGACGGCTCCGTGCTCGCCCTGTCCGAGGGGACTCCCGCCGCCGCGGAGCTCCCCCGCACCAATCACTTCGGCTTCCGGGCCGCGAACGGGGACGAGGTGCGAGCCGCTCGCGAGGAGCTCCGGCGCGCGGGCGTGCCCGAGACGGAATGGCAGGACGACGGCAACTTCGTCCGCGTTCAGGTGGCCGACCCCGACGGCTACCGCGTCGAGCTCTACGCCTTCTGAAGCGCAGCGAGTCGAGCCCCGGCTAGCATGGCCGCTCCTGCCCCCGCCGACCAAGGACGAGGATGAAGGCGACCGCTCGACGCACCGGGACGTTCCAGCACGACATCGAGGTCCGCTCGCACCACCTGCGAGCCGACGAGCCGCGCGACGTCGGCGGAGAGGACGACGCGCCGAGCCCACAGGAGCTGCTTGCCGCCAGCCTGGCCTCGTGCACGGCGGTCACCGTCGAGATGTACGCCGCGCGCAAGGGATGGGACATCGGCAAGGTCGAGGTCGACGCCGAGTTCTCGCCCGCCGAGCGCGGGTCACCCACGCGCTTCAAGCTCGTGCTGCGCCTTCCCGAGGGCCTGAGCGAGGAGCAGGTTCAACGCCTCAAGGTCATCGCCGCCAAGTGTCCCGTGCACCGGACACTCGACGGCGAGGTCATGTTCGACGAGACGGTCGAGCTCGTCGGCTGAGCACGACGGGCTCCTTCGCCGAGGCGCTCACCCCGCGCCTGATCCCGGCTGACACCGCCGCGTCGCTCGATGTCCACGGACGCACGGACGCCGCCGTCCTCGTTCCGCTCTTCGCTCAGGACGGGGAGCTGCACGCCGTCTTCACCAAGCGCCGCGACGACCTGCGCCGCCACCCCGGCGAGATCTCCTTCCCCGGTGGGCGACAGGACTCGCCCGAGGAGGACCTCCGCCAGACCGCCCTGCGCGAGGCGAGCGAGGAGATCGGCCTGCCGCCCGACGCGGTGGAGATCATCGGCGCGCTGCAGCCCACGCCGACCTTCGTGACGAGCTATGCGATCTATCCCTACGTCGGCATGATCGAGCCGGGCCGCGCGTGGGAGCTCAGCCCGTCGGAGGTCGCGGAGGTGCTCGAGCTCTCCCTCGCCGAGCTCCGCGCGGGCTACGCGCGAAAGCGCCTCGTGCGCCGCGGCGTGCCGATCCGCACCGACACCTACACGGTCGGCGCGGATCTCATCTGGGGGGCGACAGCGCGGATCGTGGCCGACCTGCTCGAGCGGACCGAGCCGACTACACGTCCTTCTCGATCGGCACGTTGACGAGGTTGCCCCACTCGGTCCACGAGCCGTCGTAGTTCTTGACGTCGTCGCGGCCGAGGAGCTCGTGGAGCACGAACCACGTGTGCGCGGAGCGCTCGCCGATCCGGCAGTAGGCGATGATCGGCTCGCCGGAGAGCACGCCCTTGCCGCCGTAGAGCTGCTCGAGTTCGTCGGCGGACTTGAACGTGCCGTCCTCCTTGACCGCCTGGGCCCACGGGATCGAGGCGGCGCCGGGGATGTGGCCGGAGCGCTGGGCTCCCTCCTGCTCGTAGCCGGGCATCGCGATGAGCTCGCCCGAGTACTCCTGCGGGGCGCGCACGTCGACGAGCTTGCGCCCGTTGTCGAGTGCCTGGGCCACCTCGTCGCGCTTGGCCCGGATCGCGTCGTCGCCGGCCCGAGCGGAGAAGGTGCTCGCCGGGTGGCTGGGGACCTCGTTCGAGGTCGGCCGGCCGTCGGAGATCCACCGCTCGCGGGGACCGTTCAGGAGCTTCACGTTGTCGTGCCCGTAGTACTTGAGGTACCAGTAGGTGTAGGCGGCGAACCAGTTGTTGCGGTCTCCGTAGAGGATGACCGTGTGGTCGTTGGAGATCCCCCGTGAGCCGAACAGCTCGCCGAAGGCCTCCGGGCCGAGGAAGTCGCGCTTGACCTGGTCCTGGAGGTCCTTCTTCCAGTCGAAGCCGATCGCCCCGGGGATGTGCTGGTCGGCGTAGAGGGCGGGATTCTCGTCGACCTCGACGATGCGGATCGAGTCGTCGTTCAGGTGCTGCTCAAGCCACTCGGGCTCGACGAGCACGTCCTTCGCGTAATCGGCCACGATGCTCCTCCTCTAATTCCTATCGCCTTTGGGCTATTTGCGAGCGCCGAGTGTAGCTCATGCCGCCGGGCGCAACGAAGGGCGACCAGGAACGCTGGACTCGAGCAGCGAGTCGACGGCGGAGCGGGTGGCGCCCAGCCAGGCCGGCGCGTCCGCTGGATCCTGACGGATCAGGGCATAGGGGATCTCGGATGTCTCGTGGACATGGCGCACGGCCGCCGCCCCTCTTTCGAGCACGCGCGCCTCGACGGACCCCGCGGCCTCGTAGACCAATCCGCGCACGGTCGTGTCGATGACCCGCTCGAGCATCATCTGGAGGCGAGTTCCGTGCAGCGCCTCGATGGCCTCGGCCGGGCCCCGAGCCGAGCCGAGCAGCCAGCAGAGGATCGTCGCGCCGTCGAGCGCGTAGGTGAGGGTGCCGATGCGATCGGGATCGCCGAGATGGCACTCGGCCCCCGTCGCCTCGATGTCCGCGCGGCGCGCCTCCGTGCGAGTGGTGCCGCGAACGGCGTGGCCGTCGGCGCGGAGCTCGCGCGCGAGTGCCTGGCCGCGACAGCCGCAACCGACGATGACCACGCGCGCCACCGCGTCAGGCGTCGTCGGAGCGCGGCGGCGGCTCGCCCGAGCTCGGCCCCGGAGTGGCCTCGGTGCTCATGTCCTCCACGGTGAGCTCTCGCTTGCCGTGCCGCCGCCGGCGGGCGTTCGTGGCCGCGAGCATCTCCTGCAGGTCGTCCTGCCCGTGCTCGCGGCGATAGGCGTCCCGGCGCCTCTCGGCGTCGCGCAGATCCTTGGCGACCTGGTCGCGCATCCCCTCCTCGCTCAGCTCGGCCATGCCTCGGCGCCGCCGGCGCGCGTTCTGGGCCTCGAGCATCTGATCCATGTCCTCGAGCTCGAGGCCGACCTGCGTCTCGATGCGACTCTGCGGTGTCTTCCAGTCGAGCACCTCGGCGCCCGAGCCGGGATAGAACCTGCCGATCGCCAGCAGCGCGATGATGAGCGCGGCGATCCCGCCGAAGATGATGAGCGCGAACGCGTCCACGGGGTGAGGGCGATCGTACTCGGCTCGAGCCCGAGATCAACCGCGCGGACGGTTGGTCGGCCTCACCGGGGTCCACCCCGGACGTCGACGTACACCCGTCCGCGGCCCCAGCGCAGCGGCGCGATCCGCAGCGTGCGCTCGCCGTGTTTGCGACCGTAGCCCGGGCCGCCGGTCCAGGCATGGAAGGCGAGCCACTGGCTGCGCCCCGGACCGAAGGCGATCGCTCCTCCGCCCGGTGCCACGAGCGGCCGACGGGAGAGGAATGGGTTGTGAATGGAGTCGCGGAAGGGCCCGGTGGGAGAGCGCGCGACGGCGTACCCCATCTGGTAGTCCGTGAGCCACGAGCCCGCGGAGTAGAACAGGTAGTAGAGCCGGCCGTGCCGAACGACCGAGGGAGCCTCCACCGTGGGGTCGTCGAGCCGCCACTGCCAGCGGCGGGTGGGACCGAGCAGCGCCTTGCGCGGTCCTGACGCGTGGATGAGGTCGCGCTTCAGCGGTAGGACCGAGATCGTGTGCGGCCCGTCGACGGAGAAGTAGAGGTAGCTCCGGCCCCGGCCGATCAGCGGCGCCGCGTCGATGTAGCCCTGCCCCTGGCGGTCACCGCAGCCGATGATGTTGCGGGTGTGGAAGGGTCCGACCGGAGTCCGCGACGTGGCCACCGCCACGCAGTGCACCTGGTCGCGCTGGCGAAGTCCGCTGTAGTACATGAGGTAGCGCCCGCGCACGTGCACGACGCTAGGGGCCCAGACGTCGCGCCCGGTCCATCCCGGTACCGCCGGGAAGGCGTCGCCCACGTGGCGCCAGTGACGCATGTCGCTCGAGCGCAGGACGGGGAACTCGCGTCCCCGGGCCTCCCAGCCCGTGCTGGTGGCGTACGCGTACCAGACGCGACCCACCTTGAGCACCATCGGGTCGGGAAAGTCGCACGAGAAGACGGCGCCCGCGTAAGGCACCCGGCCCGACGCGGAGCTACCCGAACAGCGCGATGGCGGCGAGCGCGACGGGCGCGGAGGAGTGGCGGGAGGGGAAGGCTGCCCGAACAGGCCCGCGAGGGGGCCCGCCGCCGGTCCGTGCACGCCGAGAGGGGGTCCGGGCAGCGGGAGCGCGGGGCCAGCCGCCTCGGCCGTGGCGCCGAGCAGCGCGAGCGCCACGAGGGCGCCGCACAGAGCACGGGCGGTGACGCGGCGGCGCGCGAGCGCCTTCGAAGGCAGAGATCTCGACGGCGGCACGCGGAGCGGCCACCGTAGTGAGCTGCCGGACCCCACGCAAGCGCCAACCGTCTCGGGTGTGCGGGCAAGGCGTGTACTAGCGTTGCCGGCCCGCCCGCACCGAGCCGAGGATGACCCCATGGACTTCGAACTCACCGACGAGCAGAAGCTCATCCGCGAGACCGCTCGCGCCTTCACCGATAAGGAGATCGTGCCGCGCGCGCGGGAGAACGACCGCAACGAGCACTTCGACCTCGAGCTCGTCGCGAAGATCGCCGACCAGGGCTACCTCGGGGCCATCGTTCCCCCCGAGTACGGTGGCGCCGGGCTCGACTACCTCACCTACGGCCTCGTGGTCGAGGAGGTCGGCCGCGGGTGCTCCTCGATGCGCACCGTGATCTCCGTGCAGACCTCGCTCGTCTGCTCGGCGATCCTGCGCTGGGGCACCGAGGAGCAGAAGCAGCGCTACCTCCCCAAGCTGTGCTCGGGCGAGTGGCTCGGCTGCTTCGGGCTCACCGAGCCCGACACCGGCTCGGACGCCGCCAACCAGCGCACCCGGGCGAGGAGGATCGACGGCGGATGGTCCATCTCGGGGGCCAAGATGTGGATCTCCATGGGCAACCACGCGAAGGTCGCGCTGGTCTTCGCCCAGACCGATCCCGAGAAGGGCCCGCGGGGGCTCGTCGCCTTCCTCGTGGAGACGGAGAGCGACGGGTTCTCCTCCCAGGAGATCCACCACAAGATGGGCCTGCACGGCTCGGACACCGCCTCGCTCTCCCTCGACGAGGTCGATGTCAGCGACGACGCGATGCTCGGCGAGGTCGGCGACGGCTTCAAGGTCGCGATGTCATCGCTGGACTCCGGGCGCTACAGCGTGGCCGCCGGGTGCGTGGGAATCTGCCAGGGCTGCGTGGAGGAGTCCGTGAGCTACGCCACCGAGCGCGAGCAGTTCGGACGGCCCATCGCCTCCTTCCAACTCGTGCAGGCGATGATCGCCGACATGGTCGTGCAGACCGACGCGGCCCGCATGCTCACTTGGCGCGCCGCCCACCGCAAGGACACCGGACAGCCGAGCACGACCGAGACCTCGATCGCGAAGCTCTACGCCACCGAGGCGGCGGTGGCGTGCGCCAACACCGCGATCCAGGTGCATGGAGGCGCGGGATACGTGGACGACCACCCGGTGGAGCGCTACCTCCGCGACGTGCGGGTCACCACCCTCTACGAGGGCACATCTCAGATCCAGAAGCTCATCATCGGCCGGGCGGCGACGGGCATCAACGCGATCGTGCCGGCTTAGGGCGCGGCCATGGGCGCCGCGCGAGTCATCGGCGTCGTGGGCGCCGGCACCATGGGCTCCGGCATCGCGCAGCTCGGAGCGCTCGCGGGCGCACGGACGCTCGTGCACGACCCCGTCGAGACGGCGCTCGAGCGGGGGCTCGCCGCGGCCCGCGGCCACATGGCGCGCGGGGCGGAGCGGGGTCGCTGGAGCGCCGCGGACGCCGGGCGCGGGCAGGAGCTGCTCGAGGCGGCGCCCGACCTCGAGGACCTGCGGGACTGCGAGCTCGTGATCGAGGCCGCGCCCGAGTCGCTTCCGCTCAAGGCGGAGCTCTATGGCCGGCTCAGCGAGATCGTCTCCGAAGACTGCGTCCTGGCCACGAACACCTCCTCGCTGCTCGTCACGGCGGTCGCCGCCGGCGCCACGCACCCCGAGCGTGTCGTCGGGATGCACTTCTTCAATCCCGCTCCGCTCATGCGGCTGCTCGAGGTGGTGGCCGGAGCGCAGTCCGGCGAGGTGGCGCTCGCTCGGGCGCGCGCCACCGGCGAGGCCATGGGCAAGCAGGTGATCCTGGCCGCCGACGGACCGGGCTTCCTCGTCAACCGCTGCAACCGCGCGTTCGGCCTCGAAGCGCTTCGCCTCCTGCAGGAGCGCGTCGCGCCGCTCGAGCGGATAGACCGGATCGTGCGCATGGGCGGCGGCTTCCGGATGGGGCCGTTCGAGCTGATGGACCTCGTCGGGGTCGACGTCGGGCTCGAGATCGCCCGCTCCTTCTGGGAGCAGTCCTTCGGGGAGCCCCGCTGGCGCCCCTCCCCCCTCGCCGCACGGATGGTCGCCGCGGGACGCACGGGGCGCAAGGCCGGACGCGGCTACTACGAGTACGGCGACGGGGAGCACCGCGAGGACGATCCGGAGCCTCCACGGCCGGGCGGCGGCGCCGGGCGCCTGCTCGTCGTCGCGGGCGAGGCCGTCCTCGCCGAGGAGCTGCGTGACCTCGCCGCCGCGGCGGGGTGGGACGCGCGGGACCCCATCCACACGGAGGGCGAGGTCCCGGCCTTCATCCTCGACTGCGGCGCCGACCCCGGAGGGGTGCCGCTCCAGGGCGGTCCGCGGGCGGTGCTCTGCGCGGAGGGCTCGCTCGCCGCGCTCGATCCCGGTGGCGCGGCGGTCGGCTTCCACGCGCTTCCGCCGCTCGCCGAGTCGGATCTCGTCGAGCTCACCCGCGGGCCCGGGTCCTCGCGCACGGCGATCGCCGGCGCCGAGGAGCTCTTCGCCACCCTCGGCAAGCACGTCGAGTGGGTGGGCGACGCACCCGGCCTGGTGCTCGGGCGCATCGTCTCCCAGGTGGTCAACGAGGCGGCCTTCGCAGTGGCCGAGGGCGTCGGCTCGGCCGAGGATGTCGACACCGGCATGCGCCTGGGGCTGAACTACCCGCGCGGCCCGCTGGCCTGGGCGGATCGGATCGGCCTCGATCACGTCCTCTCCATCCTCGACGCGCTGTCCGACGAGCTTCGGGAGGAGCGCTACCGCGCCGCGCCGCTGCTTCGCCAGCTCGTACTCGGCGGCCGGCTCGGTGCCTCAACCGGCGAGGGCTTTCTCACCCTCGGGTGCTGGCGGCCGCCGAACGACCGCCTAGCGTCCAACGGGTGAGCGCCCCGGTCTCCGATCGCCTCAAGCGCCTCACCCTCGTCGCCTGCATCCTCGGCTCGGGGATCGCGCTGCTCGACTCCACGGTGGTCAACGTCGCGCTGCCCTCCATCGCGCAGGAGCTGGGCGGCGGCCTGGCGGGCCAGCAGTGGGTCACGAACGCCTACCTCCTGATGCTCGGCTCGCTCATCCTCGTCGGCGGCTCGCTCGGGGACGAGCTCGGCGAGAGGCGGGTCTTCGCGGTCGGCGTCACGCTCTTCGGGGCGACCTCCCTGCTGTGTGCGCTCGCTCCCTCGATCGAGCTCCTCGTGCTCGGCCGCGCCCTGCAGGGCGTCGCGGGCGCGCTCCTCACCCCCAGCGCCCTGGCGGTGATCATCGCCACCTTCCCACCCGAGGAGAGAGGGCGGGCGATCGGCTCGTGGACGGCATGGGTCGGCATCGCCACGGTCATCGGCCCGCTCGTCGGCGGAGAGCTCGTCTCCGCGGCCTCCTGGCGGTGGATCTTCCTCATCAACCTGCCCTTCGCCGCGCTGTGCGTGGGCCTCATCTTCACGGTCATCCCGGCGCGGGCCAAGAGGAGCTCGCGGGGCCGTGTCGACGTGCCGGGCGCCGTGCTCGCCGCGCTCGGCCTCGGAGGACCGGTGTTCGCTCTGATCGAACAGCCGCGGTTGGGCTGGGGCAGCCCGGCGGTGCTCGGACCGCTGGCCGTCGGAGCCCTCCTCCTCGCCGCCTTCCTCGCCTTCGAGGCGCGCTCCTCCTCTCCCATGCTCCCCCTCGGGCTCTTCCGCCGGCGCAACTTCTCCGTGGGCAACCTGGAGACGCTCGCCATGTACGGCGGCCTCGCGATCCTCCTCTTCTTCCTCGTGCTCTTCCTCCAGCAGGTGGTGGGCTACACACCGCTGCAGAGCGGCCTGGCCACGCTGCCCACGAGCGTGGTCATGTTCACCCTCTCCCGCCGCTTCGGGGCCCTGGCCGATCGCTTCGGACCCCGTCTGTTCATGGGCCTCGGTCCGCTCCTCGCCGCATGCGGGCTGCTGCTCTTCCTCCGGCTCGGGACCCGGGTTGACTACTTCGGCGACGTCCTGCCGGCGCTGCTCGTCTTCGCGCTCGGCCTGTCGATGACGGTCGCGCCGCTGACCGCGGCCGTGCTCGCCGGGGTGGAGGAGCGCCGCGCCGGGATCGCCTCGGCGGTGAACAACGCCATCGCCCGCATTGCGGGCCTCCTCGCGATATCCGTTATCGGCGCCGTCGTCGCGGCGCAGTTCGCCGGCGCGCTCGACGGGAGGCTCGCGGGACGGCGGCTGGACGGCCGGGCGCGGGCGGCGGTGGCTCAGCTCAAGCGCCAGCCCCTCGGCCGGCCGGGGGTGACCGGGCTGCCGCCCGCAGAGGGTCGGGCGATCTCCGCCGCGGCGGGCGAGGCGTCGGTCTCGAGCTTCCACCTCGGCCTCGGCGTGGCCGCGGCGCTCGTGACCCTCGGCGGCCTGCTCGGAGCCGGCGGCATCCGCAACCCGCGCCGGCGCGTGGCCGCGAAGGACTGCGGCGGGGGCCAGCTCGCGGGGGCCACCCTCGACGCGGCGGGACGCGCCGGACATCGCGGTGACGGCCGCACGCGCGAACCCGCCCTCGCGAGCACGCCGGCGACGGAGGCCTGAAACTCAGGAGGGCGCGGCCGTCGGCGCCCACTGCGCCTCGACCAGGTCCCCCACCTCTTCGAGTGCCGGGGGTGTCTCCACCTCGGGCGTGTCGCGGAGATACCACTCGGCGTCGAGGGCCGCCTGGCATCCGCTGGCGGCCGCGGTCACGGCCTGGCGATAGGTGTGGTCGACGAGGTCGCCGGCCGCCAGTACCCCGGGCAGGCCCGTGCAGGTCGACTTGCCCTCCGTCACTACGTACCCGTTCTCGTCCGTGCGGACCTGACCTTCGACGATCTCCGACTGGGGCTCGTGCCCGATGGCGATGAACGCTCCGGTCAGGGGCAGCTCGCGCTTCTCCCCCGTCTCGGCGTGACGCAGCAGTGCGTGGCCGAGGCCGCCGTTCTCCCCGGCCACGAGCGCCTCGGGGACGTACGGGGTGAGCAGCTCGAGGTTCTCCACCCCGCGCGCGCGGTCGAGCATGATCTTCGAGGCCCGAAACTCGTCGCGACGGTGCACCACCCAGACCTTGCGGGCGAACTTGGCCAGGAAGATCGCCTCCTCCATCGCCGAGTCGCCGCCGCCCACGATCATCGTGTCGTGGTCGCGGAAGAACGCCGCGTCGCAGGTGGCGCAGTAGGAGACGCCGCGGCCGGAGAGCTCCTCCTCCCCGGGGATCCCGAGCTTGCGGTGCTGGGCGCCCATCGCCAGCACGACGGCGCGGGCGCCGTGCTCCTCGTCGCCGACCCAGACGCGGTGCTCGCCCCCCGGCTCGCGCGCGAGCTCGACCCGGGTGACGTCGTCGGTGATGAACCGGGTGCCGAACCGCTCGGCCTGGTCGCGCAGGTCCTGCATCATCTCGGGGCCCATGACGCCCTGCGGGTAGCCGGGATAGTTCTCCACGTCGGTCGTCTGCTGGAGCAGGCCGCCCCAGGCGAAGCCCTCGATCACCAGCGGGCGCAGGTTGGCGCGGGAGGTGTAGAGCGCGGCGGTGTATCCCGCTGGGCCGCTTCCCACGATGATCACGTTCTCGAGGTCGGGCATCGGCGTTCTTCCTCCGGTCGGTCCTTTACTTCACAAAGTATAGTGCGACGGCAAGCGGCGTCACACCACGGCGCGGGCGGGCTCGTCCGCCCACCGGTGCACAGTGCGCCGGAGCTGCAGATAGGCGACGGCGCCGGGAAGGGTCGGCAGCCAGAACGAGAAGATCCGGTAGGAGAGCACCGCCACCACGGCCACGTCGATCTCCACGCCGAAGGCGGCGAAGGCCCCGATCATCCCGCCGTCCACCCCGCCGATGCCCCCGGGCAGCGGTAGCACGTTGGCGAGCATCCCCACGAAGTAGGCCATGACCACGACCGCGACGGACGGCGCCGCGCCGAAGGCGTGGAAGCAGGCCCAGAGCACCGCGATGTCGAAGCCCCACCAGCCGATCGCCCCGAGAAGCTGGGGGTTGCCCGAGCGAATCAGGTCCAGGGCAGTGCGCACTCCGCTGGCCATCGAGGCCGGCCCGGTGGCCAGACGACGGGCGAGCTGGGCGAAGCGTCCCTTGCCCTGCGCCCAGCGGGTGAGCCGGCGCTCGAAGTCGCCCGGAAGGAGGGAGACGGCGAGCATCACCAGCAGCGCGACGGCTCCGAAGATGGCCGGCACGACGGTGATGGCGAACGGAGCCGACCCGGGCAGGAGCCCGGAGGCCAGGCCGAGCCCGTCGAGCACGAGCACCGCCATGTAGACCCCATAGAGCAGCCCCATGAAGGCGATCATCCGGCACGCGACGATGCGAGCCTCGAGCCCCGAGCGCCGCAGGGCCCACGCGGTGAGTGCCACGCCCCCGGCGCCCGCCGAGGCAAAGAGGCGCGTCGCCGCAAGTCCGGCCATGGTGATCTGGTAGCTCTCACGCCAGTCCACCCGCCCGCTTCCGCGCACGAAGACGGCGCGGAAGAGTGAGATGTAGCCGAGGAAGGAGAGAACCTCGAAGGCCGCGGCGAGCCCCAGCCACCATGGGTCTCCCCGGTCGATGGTCTTCCACGAGTCCTTCAGGCCGTGGGACCCGGCGATCTTCGGCAGGACGAAGTAGAGGAAGGCGACGGCCGAGAGCGTGAAGACGGCGAAGGCGATCATGCGACCACGGGTGAGCCCCATCCGGGGCATCTCCTCCGGCGGCGCCCCGGGCGGTCGCTCCTCGCGCGCGAGGGAGCCGCCCCCTTCCGGCACGACCGGATCCGTCGCGGCGCCCGGCATCCTCGTGCGGTCCCCCGTCGAGCTCACGGCCGGGCGCGCGCCTCGAGCGCCTGCAGTCCGTGGGAGACCCGCCGCAGGAGCGGCGCCACGCGTGGTCCCTGCGTACGCACCGCCTCGGTCAGAGCGAGACCGGCGAGCAGGTCGACCACGTAGTGCTCACCCAGGTAGACGAGGGCCAGCCCGAGTGTCAGCGCGTAGCTCCAACCCACCGCACCCGCCACCGGCCCGACCTCCCCGAGGAGGTGAGCGGCCATGGCCGAGGTGGCGAAGTGCAGCGAAGGCATCGCAGCGAGGGGGTTCCCCCCGAACAGATCGTAGAGGGAGGTCCAGCGATCGCGCCAGAACTGCTCCCCGTACTCCAGCATCATCCTCCGCACGCGCGGGGTCGCGAAGTCCTCCATGTGCCCGTGCGCGGCCGCGTACCAGGGCGGCGCGGTGGGGAGCGCCCAGTAGAACAGCACCCCGACGTCGAAGACCCCGTACATCATGAGCGCCGTGCGCTCGAAGCGGTCGCGGTGCCGCACGAGGACGTAGGCGACGGTGCCGTGGGGAACGAAGAACCAGAGCCAGTGCGACCACACGAGCACCTTCTCGAAGGGCTGCGTGCGGCCGGGCCGAGCGAAGAGGCGCTGGAGCCGAAGCCCGGGAGGGGTGCCCAGGCCGAGAGCTCGGTCGATGCGCACGGGATAGTCCACGCGCACGCGAGCGGCGAGCCGCTCGGGGTTGTCGTAGGGCATCTCGTAGGTGGCGACGTAGGCCCACATCTGCAGCAGGCACGTACCGACATCGCGCGCTCGCGAGCGCGGAGACGTGAGGCAGAGCGCAAACGGGGCGGCGCCCGCTGCGAGGGTCACGAGGGGCGGTGGAAGCCGCGCGCGACGGCGCACGAGCGGTGCCGCGACTCCCGCGGCAAGGACGGTCCAGGCGGTCGCTCTGATGGCCCGGGATGCGCGCAACGAGCGGCCAGTATACGGTCGGTCCATGACATCGTCCGGCCGCGCCAAGCCAGTCCCGGCGGATCCTGCCCGGAAGGGATCGTAGGCTTCGCCGGTGTCCGAGCGGCTCGTCTATACCTCGCGGCTCGTGCGGCTTCCGGTGCTCGGAGCGGACGGCGCGGACATCGGCCGGGTCGTCGACGTGGTCCTCGCGACGGTGACCAGTCAGGACGCCCCCCACGTCAACGGCTTCGTGGTCGAAGTGCAGCGGCGCCGGGTCTTCATCGGCGCGGGACGGATCGCCGAGCTGAGCGCCGACGGCGCCCGCGTCCGCCGCGGCGCCGTCAACCTCCGCCAGTTCGAGCTGCGGCCGGGTGAGATGCTCGTGGTTGGTGAGCTGTTCGGCCGGCCCCTGCGCGGCTCGCGAGTCATCGACGTCGGCTTGCGTGCCACTCCCAACACGCCCCACGCATGGGAGGTGGCCACGGTCGCGCTGAGCGGAGGCGCCCGGCTCGGGCGTCGCCGGCTCACGAGCGTGGTGGACTGGAACGAGGCGGCCGAGCTCTTCGCCGTCGACCGCCCGATGGCTCGGCAGGCCGCCGCGCTCGGCCGCCTGCATCCCGCCGAGATGGCAGCGACGATCCGCGACCTGCCGCCGGCCCGCCGGAGGGTGCTCGCGCAGGCGCTCGAGGACGAGCGTCTCGCCGACCTGCTCGAGGAGCTCTCCGAGGAGGAGCAGGTGCGCATCGTCGAGGGCCTCGACCTCGAGCGGACGGCTCGCGTCCTCGACGAGATGGAGGCCGACGATGCGGCGGACCTCCTCGGCGAGCTCCCGCACGGGCGGCGCCACGAGCTGCTCGCCGCGATGACTCCGGACGAGGCGGCGCCGGTCCGCCGGCTCCTCGACTACGAGGCCGACACCGCCGGCGGGCTGATGACCCCGGAGCCCGTGATCCTGCCCGCGGGAGCGACGGTGGCGGAGGCGCTGGCCCGCATCCGCGATCCCGACCTACCGGCCGCGCTCGCCGCTCAGGTGTTCGTCACCCAGCCCCCCAACGAGACTCCCACGGGCCGCTACGTCGG
>JAABUJ010001425.1_pt1 | contig 35473 bp, 40 predicted proteins | sample 5559131 | NCBI WGS metagenome assembly JAABUJ01 (sample SAMN10711875, study PRJNA513366) | rock metagenome | isolation source: Antarctica rocks | place: Antarctica: Victoria Land, Mt New Zealand nord | collected 2016-01-07 | reverse complement strand
TCGCCCATGTCGAGCGCACGCGGCTCCTGGTCCACGTGCTCGACCTGGCTCCCCTCGACGGTTCGGATCCCGTCACCAACCACTCCACCGTCGAGCAGGAGCTGGACGCCCACGACCCGCGGCTCGCCACGCTGCCGCGCGTGCTCGCGCTCTCCAAGGCCGATCTCGTGGCCCCGGCGGCGGCCGAGGCGGCGGTCGCGGCGTGGCGTGCCCGCCTCGGCGACGCGGTGCCCGTCCTGTTGACCTCCAGCGCGACGGCGCAGGGCATCGAGGAGCTCGGGCTCGAGCTCTTCGCCCGCGTGCCCGCCCGCGCGGCGGGGGACTACGGCGGGCCGGGAGGCCCGGAGCCCGAGCTGGCGGAGCACCGCGTCTTCCGTCCCGCCGACCGGCGCGCCTTCCGGGTGGAGCGCCTGGGCGATAGCCGCTTCCGGGTGGTGGGCGCGGGCATCGACCGGCTCGTCGCCCGCTATGACGTGGAGAACGAGGAGGCCATGGCGCACCTCGAGCGCCGGCTGCGGACGATCGGGGTGGTTCGCGCCCTCGAGGAGCGCGGCTTCCGATCGGGCGACGACGTCGAGCTCGGCGGCGTGGAGTTCGAGCTCGATCCTTGAGGCGTCGTGCGTCTCCGAGGGTCTAGCCTCGCCGTCCATGGGTTCGGTGGTGATCAAGCTCGGCTCGAGCGTCGTGGCCGACGAGCGCGGCGAACCGCGCGAGGACGTGCTCGCAGGTATCTGCGACGAGGCGGTGGCGCTCCACGCCGAGCGCCGCGACCCGGTGATCGTCACGAGCGGTGCGATCGCGCGAGGCATGCGCCTGCTCGGGCTGCCGGCACGGCCGCGGGAGATCGAGGAGCTCCAGGCGGCGAGCGCGGTCGGCCAGGGACAGCTTTACCAGCTCTACGACCGACTGCTCGACGAACGAGGCGTGGCGAGCGCACAGGTGCTGCTCACGTTCTTCGACCTGAGCGCGCGCACGCACTACCTGAACGCCCGCCAGACGCTGCGCAAGCTCCTGGACTGGCACGTCGTCCCGGTCATCAACGAGAACGACACGACCGCGACGGATGAGATCTCCTTCGGCGACAACGACTTCCTCGCCGCCCAGGTCGCGATCCTCCTGGGCGCCGAGCGGCTCGTCCTGCTGACCTCGACCGAGGGGCTCTACACCGCCGATCCGCGCGACGACCCGGCCGCCGAGCTCGTCCCGGAGGTGAGCGACTTCGGGATGCTCGAGCGACTCGAGATCGGCCACCGCACGACGCCGCTCGGCTCGGGCGGGATGCGCTCGAAGGTCATCGCGGCCGAGATGGCGACCGCGGCGGGGATCCCGGCCGTGGTGTGCAGCGGCTTCCGTCCCGGCGCGCTGCGCGACGCGGCGGCCGGCGAGCCGGTAGGGACGCGCTTCTCCGCCCGGCCGGGGCGCTACTCGTCCTTCAAGCTCTGGCTGAAGTACGCCAAGCCCACGCGGGGTGAGGTGACGGTGGACGACGGGGCGGCGCGAGCCCTGCGCGAGGCGGGCACGAGCCTGCTCCCGGTGGGGATCATCGACGTCCGGGGCCGCTTCGACGCCGGAGACGCCGTGCAGGTGCTCGGCGCGCACGGCGCGGTGGGGAAGGGCATCAGTACCTACTCCGCGGCGGAGCTGCGCCGGGTGGCGGGACTGAAGAGCGCCGACGTGCGCGCGCTCTTCCCCCGCGCGAGCGCAGAGGCGGTGCACCGGGACTACTTCGTGCTCGACTGACCGCGCGGGCGTCCCCGGGCGCCCGGGACTCCGCCCGCCCGCCGGGCGCCCTGGCCGCGCGCGTTACCCTTGAACGCCCCGATGGCCGTCCTCGCCCCGCCCGTCGCCGAGATCTGCCGTGCGGCGCAGCGCGCGGCGCGCCTGATGGCCACCCTGGAGTCGAGCGTCAAGGACGCGGCGCTGGAGGCGATCGCCGCCGCGCTCGAAGACCGAGCACCGGAGATCCTCGAGGCGAGCGCACGCGACGTCGAGGCCGGCCGCGCCGCCGATCTCGCGCCCGCCCTCCTCGACCGACTCAGCTTGGACGGGCGGCGGTTGGCCGACATGGCGGCTGGAGTGCGGAAGATCGCCGCGCTGCCGGACCCGGTCGGCGAGGTGATCGAGGGCTCCCGGCTCCCGAACGGGCTCGACGTCCGCAAGGTGCGCGTGCCGCTCGGAGTGGTGGCCGTCGTCTACGAGGCGCGGCCCAACGTGACGATCGACGCCGCGGCCCTGTGCCTGAAGTCGGGTAACGCGATCGTCCTGCGCGGCTCGTCCTCGGCGGCGCACTCGAACGCCGTGCTGGCCGCGGTGGCCCGTGACGCCGCGGCGGCAGCCGGTCTGCCCGACGGCGCGCTGGCGCTCGTCGCCGGTGGAGCCCGTGAGGAGATCGCCGAGCTCGCGACCCAGACCGGCGTGGTCGACCTCGTCATCCCGCGAGGAGGCGAGGGCCTCAAGGCCGCGCTCAAGGGCGTGGCGACCGTCCCGGTGATCTTCGCCGCCTCGGGCAACTGTCACGTCTACGTCGATCGGGTAGCCGATCTCGAGGCGGCCGAGGCGATCATGCTAAACGCCAAGACCCAGCGACCGGGGGTCTGCAACGCCGCCGAGACGCTCCTCGTCCACGAGCTCGTCGCGCCGGTCTTCCTTCCGGGTGCGCTGCGCGCGCTGGCCGACGCCGGCGTCGAGCTGCGGGTGGACGAGCGCGCGGCGCGGTCGGCCGACGGCGTGACCGTCCGCCGGGCCGACGAGGAGGACTGGGCCACGGAGTTCCTGGATCTCAGGCTCGCCGTCAAGGTCGTGGACTCGGTGGAGGAGGCCGTGGAGCACGTGAACCGCTACGGCAGCGGGCACTCGGAGGCGATCGTCACCCGCGACATCGAGTCCGCGAGAGCCTTCGAGCTCGGTGTGGACGCCGCCTGCGTGTACGTCAACGCCTCGACTCGGTTCACCGACGGCGGCGAGTTCGGCATGGGCGCCGAGATCGGCAACTCCACGCAGAAGCTCCACGCTCGCGGGCCCATCGGACTGCGCGAGCTGTGCACGTTCAAGTACCTCGTCGAGGGTGACGGCCACGTCCGGAGCTGAGGCGCCCGAACCGATGCCCCGACGCGTCGGGATTCTGGGCGGCACGTTCAACCCTCCGCACCTCGGCCACCTGGTGTGCGCGCAGGAGGCCCGCGTCGAGCTCGGGCTCGACGTCGTGGTGCTCATGCCGACGGGCGTGCCGCCGCACAAGGAGGCGGAGGGCGACCCTGGGGCCGAGTCACGGTTCGAGCTCTGCCGGCTGGCCGCGCACGGCGATGAGGGGCTGCAGGTCTCGCGGCTGGAGCTCGAGCGCCCCGGCCGGTCGTACACGGTGGATACGCTGCGTGCGGTGCACGAGCGCGACCCCGACCACGAGCTGACGTTCATCGTGGGTGGCGACATCGCCCGGGAACTGACGTCCTGGCGCGAGCCCGAGGCCGTGCTGGAGCTCGCGCGCATCGGGGTGGCCGAGCGGGTCGACGCCACGCGGGCGGACGTCGGCGAGCGCGTGGCGGACCTGCGTGGAGCGCGGGAGCGGGTCGATTTCTTCGACATGCCGCGCGTCGACATCTCCTCCTCGGTCGTGCGTCGCCGCGTGGCGGCGGGGCGCCCGATCCGGTACCTCGTGCCCGACGCCGTCGCCGAGCACATCGAGGCCAATGGCCTGTACCGGGCGGGGCCTCCCCGATGACCGCGAAGCTCGCCCGCACGGTCGCCGGCTACGCGGCCGAGAAGAAGGCCGCCGATGTGGTCGAGCTGGACCTACGCGGGGTGATCGGCTACACGGACTACTTCGTCGTGTGCTCGGGCAACACCGAGCGCCAGACCAAGGCGATCCACGACGGGATCCACGCGGGGATGAAGAAGGACCACGGCGTGCTGCCACGCCGCGTCGAGGGCCTGCCGGAGGCCCGGTGGATCCTCATGGACTACCTCGACGTCATCGTCCACGTCTTCACTCCCGAGACGCGCGAGTACTACCGGCTCGAACAACTGTGGGGTGAGGTGCCCGCCCGGGCGCTGGAGGCGGGGTGAGAGACGCGTTGAGCGGCGAGGCGCTGTCGCGGACGATGGAGCTAGGGGGGCTCGAACCCCCGACCTTTCGGCTGCCAGCCGAACGCTCTCCCAGCTGAGCTATAGCCCCGAGTTCGTAGTTGTGGGCCCATCTTACCCTCGCGGCTTGGTTGTTTCGTGCCGCACCCAATAGCAGGTAGACCATCCGTCGGCCCGCCACCTCGGAGACCGGGATGATGTACGTCTTGCCGGCCTCGAGATCATGGGCAGCAACAAGGTCGATCTCATCGGCGGTGTAGGACGTCGAGACGTGCCCTGAAGATGTCGAGCGGTTCGTCTTGCAGTTCACGAGGAGAACTTCGCCCATCCGCCGAGCAACCTTGCATTGGATTCGCAGCAGGCGTCCGGCCACATCGAACGCGAGGTCGTATCGGCCTCCGTCGCACATAGGCCTCAACACGAAGATCCCGAGCGAGATGGCGTCGGCCGCGATATGCGCCTCGGCAGCGGCCCCTTTCTGAGAAGGAGTGAGCATGGCACGAACACGAGTTCGTGTGTCGGACGGAATCGCACCGCCGCTCAGCGTCCGGGCGGTATGAACTCCGGGACGTCTCCGAAGTCCGGGGGTGGCGGCTCGAGCCCCGGAGATCGTCGTGGTGGAGCGGAATCCCTGCCTGCGACCGGTGTGGGAGGCCGGTTGACCGCGGCCGACGACCCGGGTGCCAGGCCGTCCGACGTCGCCGCGGGAGACAGAGGCGATCCCGCGGCTCCGCCGTCGACCTGGTCGAGGGCCGCGCTGAGGCTCGCGTGCGCGCGCTGCACATCGCGCAGGAGGCGCTCCGCGTTGACGCGCAGCGAATCGCCGAGGTCGTGAAGATTGTCGGCGAGCTCGGTGCCCTCCGCGCGGACGTCTCCGGCCACTTCGTGGGCGTCGTGCAAGAGCTCGCGTATCTCGGCGTCGACGGCTTCACGGGTTACCGCGGCATAGGACTCGACTTCGTCGCGCTGACGGGTCGCTTCCTCCTGGGCGCGGGCGACGATGGCCAGCGCCTCGGAGGTCGCTTCGCTTCGCACCCGCTCAGCTTCGGCTTCGGCCTCGTCGCGGACCCTTGCCGCCTCGACGCGAGCCTCGACGAGGATGTCACGGGACTCCTCCTCCGCCGCCCGGACGCGGTTGTCGGCGGCGCGCGTTCCCTCGGCGATCCGCTCCCGGACCCGGGCCTCGGTTTCGGCGCGCAAATGGTCCGCGGCTGCCTCGGCGGCCTCGATGATCGCCGCGACGCGTGCGGAGGAGACTGCGGCCTCGCGCGGCGGCCGAGGCGTCAGATCCTCCGTCATCGATCCATGTTACGGCGTGACCGGCGCGCGATCCATGCCATGAACGCCGAATTGCAGCGCCTTCTCGCGGGCGCGAGACCCGAGCGTAAGGGTCCAGGGACCTGCCGCTAACCTCCGCCTCGCCATGGCCGAGCCTCGATACGACCCGCTGACGATCGAGCCAAAATGGCAGGAGGTGTGGGCTCGGGAGCGCACCTGGGAGGTGTCCGACGAGCCCGACGGGCGGCGCAAGTCCTACGTGCTCGAGATGCTGCCCTATCCCAGCGGCGAGCCGCACATGGGCCATCTGAAGAACTACGCGCTCGGCGACGCCATCGCCCACTTCCACCGCCGGACGGGACGCCGCGTGCTGCATCCGATGGGCTACGACGCGTTCGGGCTCCCCGCCGAGAACCACGCGATCAAGACCGGCCAGCACCCGCGGGAGTCCACCGAGCGCTCCATCGAGTCCTTCCAGCGGCAGTTCCGCTCGTGGGGGATCTCGATCGACTGGTCGCGCGAGTTCGCGACGAGCGAGCCCTCCTACTACCGCTGGACCCAGTGGATCTTCCTGCGGCTCTACGAACGGGGCCTGGCCTACCGGAAGGAGGCGGCGGTCAACTGGTGCCCGAACGACGCGACCGTCCTCGCGAACGAGCAGGTGGTCGACGGTCGCTGCGAGCGCTGTGGAGCGACCGTCGAGGCGCGCCAGCTCGAGCAGTGGTTCCTGCGCATCACCGACTACGCCGACCGGCTCCTCGACGACCTTCACGACATCCGGTGGCCCGAGAACGTCAAGGCCATGCAGCGCAACTGGATCGGCCGCTCCGAGGGCGCGGAGGTCGCGTTTCGCTGTGAGGAGCTGGGCATCGACTACCCGGTGTTCACCACCCGTCCCGACACGCTCTTCGGGGCGACCTTCTTCGTGATGGCGCCCGAGCACCCCGACGTCTTCCGCCTGGCGGAGGGAACCGAGCACGAGCGGGCGGTGCACGAGTACGTGAGCCACGCGCTCGGCGAATCCTCGGAGGAGCGGGGCGCCGGAGACCGGGAGAAGACCGGCGTTCCCCTCGGCCGGACGGTGACCAACCCGGTCAACGGGGAGGAGATCCCCATGTGGGTAGCCGACTACGTGCTGATGGAGTACGGCACCGGGGCGATCATGGCCGTGCCCGCCCACGACCAGCGCGACCACGCGTTCGCCGAGAAGTACGGGCTTCCGATCCGTCGCGTGGTGGGTGGTGGGAAGGAGCTGCCGTACGCCGGAGACGGCCCCATCGTGCACTCGCACTCCGACTTCGACGGCCTGCACAACCGCGACGCGCTCGAGAAGATCGTCACGTGGCTCGACCGGGAGGGCAAGGGCCACTCGTCGGTGAACTACCGGTTGCGCGATTGGCTCGTCTCGCGCCAGCGCTATTGGGGGTGCCCGATCCCCATCCTCTACTGCGAGCGCTGCGGCACGGTACCGGTGCCGGAGGACCAACTGCCGGTCGAGCTCCCCGACGTGGAGGACTACGCACCGCGCGGGCGCTCTCCGCTGGCCGCCGCGGAGAGCTGGGTCAATGCGCGCTGCCCATCCTGCGGCGGCTCGGCGCGGCGCGAGACCGACACGATGGACACCTTCGTCGACTCGTCGTGGTACTTCCTGCGCTACTGCGACGCCCGGAACCAGGACGCTCCGTGGCGACGCGAGACGTTGCGTGACTGGCTGCCGGTCGATCAATACATCGGCGGAGTGGAGCACGCGATCCTGCACCTGATGTACGCCCGTTTCTTCACCAAGGCGCTGGCGGACATGGCTCTGCTCGACGTGCAGGAGCCCTTCGCCGCTCTCTTCACCCAGGGGATGATCACGCGCGAGGGCGCCAAGATGAGCAAGTCCCGGGGCAACGTCATCTCCCCGTCCTCCTACGTAGAGCGCTACGGAGCCGACACGGCGCGCTGCTATGTCCTCTTCCTCGGTCCTCCGGACCAGGATGCGGACTGGTCGGACGATGGAGTAGAGGGCGTCCACCGCTTCCTCGCCCGGCTCTGGCGCCTGGGCGTCGAGCTCGGAGGATCGACCGAGCTGGCCGAGTCTCCGACCGACCTCCAGGATGCCGACCTCGCCGTCGCGCGCAAGGCGCACTGGGCGATCGAGAAGGTCAGCGGGGACATGGAGGGCCGCTTCGCGTTCAACACGGCGATCGCCGCGGTGATGGAGCTCGTGAACCAGATCTACCGGGTGCGCGAGTCCGCCTCCCCGGGCGCTTTGCGCTTCGCGACCGCGACGGCGGCGTCGCTCATCTTCCCATTCGCCCCCCACTGTGGCGCGGAGGTCTTCGAGCTCATCACCGGACGTCGCGTGTGGGAGGAGCCGTGGCCGGAGGCCGACCCAGCGATGCTCGAGTCGGAGTTCATCGAGCTGATCTGCCAGGTCAACGGAAAGGTGCGTGACCGGGTGCCCGCACCGGCGAGCGCCGGACGCGACGAGCTCGAGGCGCTCGCGCGGCAGGCGCCGAACGTGCGCGCCCACGTCGACGGCCATGAGGTGGTGAAGGTAGTCGTCGTGCCCGGCAAGCTCGTGAACATCGTCGTGCGCTGAGCGCGTCGTCGTGACGCGGGCCGTCCATCCCGCATACGTGGCTGTCATCGGCGGCGGAACGGCCGCCGCTTCCGCCCTGGAAGCGGCGGAAGCGGTCGGCGTCGGTCTGGCCCGGGCGGGGGCCATCCTCGTCTGCGGGGGCCTCGGCGGCGTCATGGAAGCAGCGTGCCGCGGTGCGCGCGGGGCGGGCGGAACGACGGTAGGACTCCTTCCGGGAACCGACCGGGTCGCTGCAAACCGGTGGGTCGAGATCGCGCTCCCCACCGGGCTGGGAGAGCTGCGCAACGGCCTCATGGTGCGGGCGGCCGACGCGCTCATCGCGGTGGGCGGCGAGTGGGGAACGCTGTCGGAGATAGCGCTCGCACTGAAGGTGGGAAAGCCGGTCATCGGATTGGAGAGTTGGGAGCTCGGTAGGGGGGGAGTGCCGGGAGAGGGCATGGTCGTGGCCCGAGATCCCGAGGACGCCGTGAAGCGCGCGCTTCGACACGCCCTGGCCTGAGATTCGTCACAGAGTCGGGATCCCGTGTGACACGAGCGGCCCTAGCGTGGCGGACGTGGATCAGATCCCCCGCACGCAGCTCGCGCTCTATGCCGTCGCCGCCATCGTCATCGGCCTCGTCGGTGCGCACTATCTGCGTCAGGACAAGTCCACGCCGGCCGCCACCTCCAGCGCGACCGGCCCTCAGACCGGGGGTCGAGGCGGTGGCGGCGAGGTCGCCATCCGCGGAGGCGCCGGAGGTCCGGCGCTCGTCGACGTCACCGGCGCCGTCCGCCGCCCTGGGGTGGTGCGCCTACCGGCCGGCGCGCGAGTGCAGGATGCGGTGCGCCGGGCCGGCGGGGCTACCGCCGAGGCCGACCTCGCCGGAGTCAATCTCGCGGCGAAGACCACCGACGGAACCCAAGTGGTCGTGCCGCGTCGCGGCCAGATGGCCGCCTCGGGTTCGGCGACGAGTGGGACGGCCGGTACGGCCGGCGCCTCGGGAGCTCCCGTCAATCTCAACACGGCGACCGCAGAGCAGCTCGATCAGCTCGACGGCGTCGGTCCGAGCACGGCGCAGAAGATCGTCCTCTACCGCCAGCAGCACGGCGGCTTCTCCTCCGTGGGGGATCTCGACCGCATCCCCGGCATCGGTCCGAAGAAGATCGCCGCACTGCGCTCCAAGGTGACGGTATGAGCGCCGCGCTGGCCGTCTCGCTGGAGCGCTGCCGAGCTCACCCGCGCCACCTCGCGCTCGCGGCGCTCGTCGCCGGCCTCGCGCTCGGCCCGCTCGGACCGGGGCTCGCGCTCGCGGCCGGCGTGCTCCTCGGTGCGACGACGGGAAGGACAGGTTGGCTCCTGCTGGCGACGGGGCTCGCCCTGGCGGGCGGGCTCTGCGCGCGCGAACGCCTGGCGGCCCTGGACCACACGGAGCTGCGCTCCTCGCTCGGGTCGTCGTTCGCCGCTCGCGCCGTGCTGCTCGAGCAGCCGCGACGCGGACGCTTCGACGCGACGGCGCTCGTGCAGGTCGACAGCGGCGCGGCACGTGGAGAGCGCATCGTGCTCCACGTCCCTCCGCAGGTGCCCTGGCCCGCGGCTCCGACGGGCGGCGTCATGCTCGTGGATGGGCGGCTGGCGTCGCTCGGCCCGCACGACGACTATCAGCGCCGGCGCGGCGCTCACGCCCGGCTTCGGTTGTCCTCGGCTCGCTGGTCGGGAGCGCGCCGCGGCGGAGTCGTCGCACTCGTCGACGCGATCCGCACGCGCGCGGAAGCCGCGCTCGAGCGCGGACTGCCCGGTCCGCAGGCCGCCCTCGCGCGCGGCATGGTGTTGGGACAGGACGAGCGGTTGACCGACGCGACTCGCCAGGACTTCAGGACCTCGGGCCTCAGCCACGTCCTGACGTGCTTCGCTTAGACCATAAGGGGGAACCGAATGGTTGACGAGAACAGCTGCGAGGACTGGAAGGCGGTGCATGCCAACGCGGCCAACGAAGCGCTCGAGCACGAACTCGTCCGGCAGGTCATGGAGGAGTATGCGGGCAACATGGGCTTCAAGCTGGATGGGCTGCCTCGCTATGGGCTGATGAAGGTCGCGAGCTACGCGGCGCAAGTTGCGCGGGCGCAGGCTTTCGGCTTCGACCCCGACCTCCTTCGCCCGAGCGACGACTTGGCCGACCGGCGTGGCTTGGCTCTTGCCCGTAAGGCGGTCGCGATGGGGAAGCCTGTGTGGGTCGTCCGCGGCGATGATGTGCAGCGGATCGACTGATGCCCGAGTGGACGGTCATGGTCTGCCCGTGCGGAGGCCTCGTCTTCCCCGCCACTGAGGAGCAGGGTGATCCTGAGCGCGACTGGTACTGCCCGGATGAGGATGAGGTGCTGCTCCGCCACGAAGTCCAGCCGGTCCGGGTCTGCCCGGTCTCGGAGCGCGCTGCGGCCGAAGAGGCTCTGGGTGAGGTCTGCGCTCTCCTCGGCGAGTGGGCGGCGTCTAAGGCCACCCCGGCGCAGCTCGTTGCACTGGAGCCGACGCTGGCCGTCCTTCGGGGGCGCCATGACTCCGGGTGATCTCGTGTTCGTCCACGCCAACCATCTCGCTTCGAAGCTGATCCGGTTCGGTCAGCGTCTCCGCTTCCGCGGGGAGCGCCGGAGGTACGCCTGGCCGAATCACGTCGCGGTCGTCGTCGGCGAGTCCGGCGAGATCGTGGAGGCACTGACGAGCGGACTCGCGCGCGGCCACGTCTCGAAGTACGCTCGGACGCCTCACGTCGTCTTCTCGTCCCATGTCGAGCCACTCGACCAGCGGGAGATCCGTGTCTTCGCCGAGAGCGTCCTCAAGGCACGGGAGACCTACGGGTGGGCCACCATCGCGTCTCTCGCGTTCACTCAGCTAACGGGCTCGAAGTTCGTGGTCGGCAGGGTCGGTACTGCGATCTGCTCCGGGTTCGCGGCGGAGTGTTTGACGAGGGCTGGGGAGGTCTTCGAGCGGCCACCGGCGTATAACACCCCGGCGGATCTGGCGGAGCACTTCGAGGTGACCGGACCGTGACCGGGTTCGAGCAGCGCGCCCGCCAGCTCCTGGCCGAAGCGTCGGTCATCGCGGAAGCCTCGGCATCGAAGCCCGACCCGTCCCCGGTTCATTCCTCGAAGACGTTGTCGCGTCCTCCGTCGATCGCTGGGGAGTCGACGTATGACGAGCTGCGCCGTCGGTTCGCGCGGTGTGAGCGTTACGGCGGTTGGGAGGAGGCGGTCAAGTGGGCGGAGGGCGAGATGACGCTGATCCGGAAGGGCTTGGATCGTCGTCCTGAGACCCCGAAACGTTTCCGGGCGAGGCTGAACTTCGAGTATGAGGGCGTCCACTATGAGGATGTCGCGCGGCGTGAGAACTGCTCGGTCGCCTATGTCCGCAAGATCCGTGTTGAAGCGGACCGTGATCCCCTTCGGGGACGGCTGAGGAAGGCTGCGGCGTGAGTCCGTCCGATGAGTCTCTACACTCCGTGATAGGTGGGGGCTGTGCGTCTACGGCGCACGAAGGTTCTCCCATCCGGCTGACCGTCCGCCACCCTCATTCGGGAGGCAGCTTGGACCCGCTCCGCCTCGAGCATCTCCGGTTGCTTCATCGCGCCGGACTGTTCCCTCTTCCCAAGACCCGGCCATGCATGACCTACGCCTGCTCGTGCGAGTGCCCGGACTGCAAGGCAACCGCCAAGACGATCCGGGAGCGCGGGTTCACGTCGGACGGGAAGATCGCCCCGCCGCCACCTAAGCGTGTTGTCCGCCAGCCGTGGGAGATCGCGGCCTAAAAGAGCGTCGCGCCCGAGCCCGAGCCTCCACGCCAAGGCCTGCGCTTCGAGAAGTCCCAGTCCAGAGACCGCGAACCGGCTGGGCATCGCTCCGTGACGCCGCCGGCATCGGGTCGCGTCACGGAGAGCTTTGATTCACCCCATTTTCTCTGGGGCGCTCGTCTTGCCCGTTTCGGGCCCGACACGCCCCCAACACTTCGGAGGATCGCTCGTGAGCGACGTGGAACGCATCGACGTAGCCGAGTTCCGGCGGGTCGGCTATCTCGCCGAGCTGAATCGCCGGTTCCTGCACCCGCTGGGATTGGCGCTCGAGGTCGTGGTGCAACCAGCATGAGCCGGCTTGAGCGCACGTTCTGGAAGGCCGTTGGCGTTTTGACGCTCTTCGCCGGGGTTTGGCTCGGCCCGAGGATCTACCGGTAGCGATGTGCGTTGGCAGCATCCGCGCCGCACTACCGGCGGTCGGTGGCAGGTCCAGTGCCCACGCTGCCCGCATGTCCGGCCGCTCCACCCGCCCGCCTTGTCCTGGCCTCGCGTCTTGGACGGCACGCCGCTCTGTTGCCATCTCTGCCTCGCAGTCAGCCTCCTACCCCGAAGGAGCCCCGGATGAGTGACCCGCCCCCGTGATGTGGCGCAACATCGGCGACCCCGGCCAGCCCGCCTTTCAGGGCGGGTGGCGGAACTACCCCGAAGGAGCCCCGCATGAGTGACGTGCCCGACCCGCTCGCGAACCTTGACCAGCATCTCCGCGGACTCGCGGATCTCGCCCGGGTCGTGGGGACGTACTACACCGAGCTGATCGCCCAAGGGTTCGCCGTTGATCAGGCGTTCGGCCTGGCGGTCGCCTACCAACAGGCCATCCTCGCGCAATGATGAGCAGCGACGTCACGCAAGGAGAGCGCGCCCCGGACAACGCGCGTTGGTACGGCGAGGACAGCCCGGTGCACAACGGCTCATATGGGCGCGTCATGGTTGACGACGAGTGGGAGTGGCGGTGTCGGACCCCGAATGGCACGGGCGGACGACTCGGCGTCCATGAGGTCGTCGAGCACGAAGACGGAACGATCACCGTTTCGCCGTCGATACTTTGCGACCCTCGCGGCGATCACCCCGGCTGGCACGGCTACTTGGAGAATGGCGTCTGGCGGGAGGTTTGATGACTAACGCGCCCGACCACCGTCATTCCCCGTTCGGCAATGACCGGTTTGGCCGCAGCGCCGAGCGATTCGCCCGGTTCTTCGGCACCCCGACGTTCATCGTCGGCCAGACGGTGCTCATCTGCATCTGGCTCATCGTCAACGGCGTCGTCCCGTTCGCCTCCCACGTCTGGAACTCGCTGGCCCACGGCGCGCCGTTTGACCCGTCGCCGTGGATTCTGCTCAACCTGTTCTTCTCCACCCAGGCTGCGTATGCCGCGCCGCTGATCCTGCTCGCCCAGACCCGGCAGGCCGACCGCGACAAGGCGAAGGCTGAGACGGATCGGGTTGCGGAGCGGCAGCGGGAGGAGATCATCGCGAAGACCGAGGCGCTCGCCGAGCAGCATGCTGTCGCTCTGCGGGAGAACACCGTCCTGACCCAGCAGGTGGCGACCCTCGTCACCGAATCCCGGAAGTAGTCGCACCCGGCGGATGCCGTCGAATGCGGTACAATACCGGGCATGGCGACTGAGTGGGCGACGCGAGAGCGCGACGACGCGCCCGACCTGCGCGTGCGCTGCGGCCCAATCCCCGCATTCCCCGATGATGTTGTCGTCTCGATCGACGGCCAATATCCCGAGGACCGCTATCACACGCTCGACACCGCCGAGCTGCTCTGGGTGGTCGACCTCGCCGTGGCGGCCGTCATCAACAGCCTCACGGATGAACGCGCCGAGCGACGCGCCGCGCTGGCGAAGGGCCTCGCGGAGAAACGCGACCGCCTCCGCCTTACCCTGGACGAAACCCGCGCCGCCCTTGAGGAGATCGAGGCGGAGATAAAGCGTCTCGGCATCGTCTGCTGATGGCGAAGACCGCGCGACTCGAGCTCCGCATCGAACCGGATCTCCTCCACCGGATCGACCAGGCTCGCGGTGACGTGCCCCGCGCCCGGTTCGTAGAGCGAGCCCTCGAAGCGGTACTCGACGACCGCCGCGACGAACCCACCAGGAGCACGCCGTCAAGCAGGAAGCCTCGCGCTTCGCTGACCGGCCGGCCCATCGGTCCTAGACCGAAGTGAAATACGCCTGTACCCGTTGCGGCAGAACCAGCGACCACCGCCAGTGCGAAGCGCACCGCCCGAACCCGAACGCCCCTTGGTCACCGGGCCGCACCAGCACCAACCAGTCCCGGTTCGCTCGTGCCGTGAAGAAACGCGACGGCCACAAGTGCGTCCGGTGCGGCGCCACCTCGAACCTGGTCGCTCACCATGTCGTCCCGTTCGCTCATGGCGGCTCGGACGATCCCGGTAATGGGCTGACGCTTTGCGATTCGTGCCACCGTTCCATATGACGGAGCAGAGGAGCCATGACCGCGACCGCGATCCGGTGGGCGGAAGCAATCACCCGGCGCTCCGCGCAAACAATCCGGCGCCCGGCGCGAACGATCGCCCGGCGACTTCTCGATCTGACCGATCGCGATCGCGACCTTCTGCTCATCGGCCAGACGGTCATCGAGACCGCCAGCAGACTCACCCGCCTCGAGGAGCAGGTGGCCGACCTCCGCTCCCGGGTGGATGAGTTCGACCTCACCCCGCACCAGGTGCCGCGATGAGCATGCCGACCCCCAGCCCGTGCGCGAGCACGGTCGCCACGCCACTGCGCGACGACGCACCCGTGGCCGAACCATGCGCAACCGCTGGCTGCGACCAACCGGTCTGGATTCGCAAGCGCCACCTCTGCCGGCAGTGCTACCGACGTGCGTACCGGGCACAGAATCCCGCTCGTGTCGCGGCCTACGGGCAGACTGCCAAGGCCAAAAACTCCCGACGCCGTCGCCCGTGTCGGTACTGCGGCGAGGAGTTCGCGCCCTCACAGGGAGGCACGGCGGTCCTCTGCGCACCCTGCGCCGCCATGGAGCCGAGTCTCCGCTACAGACTGACCCGCCACGGTCTGACGGCCGCCCAGTTCAAGGCGCTCAGCGATACCCATGCGGTATGCGCGATCTGCCATTGCCACGACGAGTCCCTCGTGATCGACCACGACCACCACACCGGCCAGATACGCGGGCTGCTCTGCAACCCATGTAACCGGGCCATCGGGATGCTCGGCGATGACGCCGAGGTAGTCCAAGCCGCAGCGGACTACCTCAGGGGCGTTTTTTAAGACGAGCGGCCTGAGCGACCGTTCCCCGGTTCTTCGCGAGAAAAACCCGGTTTTGATCTTTTCTGACTGTCCGGAAACCCAATGATGCCGAAAGTTGCCTGACTTTGCCTGACTTGCCCGCACACGACGCTCGTCTTGTCCCGATTGGGTCTTTGAAGCCCTTCGGGGCGAATCCGCGCCGTGGGGATGTGGCTGCGATTCGTGAGAGTTTGCGGGCGAACGGGCAGTACCGGCCGGTGGTTGTTCGGCGTGAGACTTCTGAGGTGTTGGCGGGTAATCACACGCTGAGGGCGGCTGGTGAGGAGGGCTGGTCGGAGTTGTGGGCGACGTTCGTGGAGAGCCGGTCACGAAGCCCGGCGACCTGTATCAGCTCGGTGAGCACCGGCTGCTGTGCGGGGACGCGACGGAGATCACCGGGGTGGAGCGCCTCCTCGACGGGCCGCGCGCAGCGGTCGTGTTCACTGATCCGCCCTACGGCGTCGACTACGACGGTGGCACGAAGAAGCGCGAGAAGTTGGCGGCCGACAATCGTGGTACCGGCATCTACGATGACGTGCTGCCGGTGATCCTGCTTGCGGCCGAGGAGAAGGCGCCGCTGTATCTCTGGCACGCTGACCGCGCCAGCGTGCCAGTCGGAGCGGCGCTCGCGGCTAGCAACTTCACTGTGCGCGCGCAGATCATCTGGGTCAAGAACCAGGCGCAGTTCGGCGCGCTGTCGGCGCAGTACAAGCAGAAGCACGAGCCGTGCTTCTACGCCCACCGCAAGGGCGTGGCGCCTTACTGGTACGGCCCCACGAACGAGGTCACGGTGTGGGAGGCCGACCGCGCCGCCGCGAACGACTTCCACCCAACGCAGAAGCCGATCGCGCTCGCCGAGCGCGCGCTGAAGAACTCTTCACGGGTCGGTGATGCCGTGCTCGCCTCTTCGGTGGCTCGGGCTCGACCCTCATGGCGTGCGAGATGCTGGACCGCTGCGCGCGGCTCATGGAGATCGACCCGCGCTACACCGATCGCCGCCGCGGGTCGCTCATCGTCCAGCGCGGTACGCAGGTCACGCAAGGGTCGGCCGATGGCCTCCGCCGCGCCGTCCGACACGAGCGGGGCGGTGGGAATGAGCGTGCGACCGAGGGCGACGTCGGTGAGCTGCTCTCGATGGTGCCGGCGAAGGCGCTCGGCTTCCTGGCGGCCGCTGGCGGTGACGCGGTAGTTCGAGAAGGACTGCAGCTCGGTGTCTGTTCACCCGACGCGGGGAGGGATCTCGTGGCGCGGCGCCCCCAGCGACGGCCCTGGCTCGACGTAGCCAGATCGACAAGCTGGCCCGTCCATGTCGCCGCGCTGAGCTGGCCCGGCGCGGCGAGCGTCGCGGCCCAGGCCACCTGGTGCATCTCATAGCCCGTGGTGACCTCACCGCTGGGTGCCGATCTGGTGTGTCGGTCCAGCGCCTCGAGGAAGTTGAGATGGTTCGCGGTCATCTCGCCGGACGCTATGCGACGGCGCTGTCGGTCGCAGGGTTCCGCGCAGCTGACACGCGCTCACCCACAGTCGTTCGAGGGCCAGCGACTGCGTTCGAACAACCGCTCGCGCGCTCCGTTGTACGCGCGAGCAGGCTTGTTTTAGCCCGCATTCTCGGAGGAATGATTGCCGCACCAGTCGGACGGAACTCGACCGAGGCGACTGGATCATCGCTAACTCGAACTGACCTTAGGAGGCAGGGGTGTCGCCCTTTCCGATCGGTCGAGGTGAAGGACCGCGACCACGCACGCCACGCGGAGTCAGTCATGGCCGTTGACCCCGTCCTCGCCCTGTCGCTCGAAGAGCCGTTGCTCGATGTAGAGCAAGCCGCGGCGCTGTTGAACGTCCGCCCTTCGTGGGTCCGCGACGCCACCCGCGCGCAGCGCCTGCAGTGCATCCGCGTCGGGCGCCACCTTCGCCACCCGTCCAATGCTTGAGGACTGGGCGGCCCAGCATCGCATCGAGAACGCCGAGGGCGGGCGGTTCGCTCGCCGCACAAGGAGGTCATCATGAGCGCCGAACCCAACCCTGCCCCTTGGTCGCGAGACCGACGACGACCCGAGCGCTCGACCCGTGCCACTCGGCGCGGCGCCCACGGTGGCGGAGGAGGACGAGCGGCCGCTCCCCCTCGCGCAGCGGATCACGCCGTCTGCGGCTGACATCACGTCGGAGCGGATGCTCCGCGCACAGGCTGAGCCCCCCGCCGTCGGGGTGGCGTCGCGCGCTGTTTCAGGTGACCCGAGGGTTGGTCAATCCGGGGCCCAGCGCGGCTGATCGCGACCGTCGCGAGCTGATCGGCCGCGTCAAGAGCCCGGTCGCGGGGTGTCGGCGTATCGCGGTCGTCTCGCGCAAGGGCGGCGTCGGGAAGACCACGACGACGCTGATGCTGGGGCACACGTTCGCCTCGCTGCGCGGCGACCGGGTGATTGCGCTGGACGGCAATCCGGATGCTGGCTCGCTGGCGTACCGGGTGCGGCGCGAGACGAGCAACACGATCACGGGGCTGCTGGGGCGCTGTGGCCGTCATCAACTCGGTGCGGCCGCGCAGTCAGGTCGAGTTGGCTCGCGTCGTGGAGCACTTCGAGGCGCGCTGTCGCGAGGTGGTGCAGATCCCGTGGGATCCGCACCTCGAGGCCGGCGCGGAGAGCTCCCTGGAGCAGTTGCGTGAGCCGACGCGTCACGCCTACCTGCAACTCGCCGCGGCGGTCGCGGACGGCTTTGCCCCCAACTCGCTCAACGAAAGGAGTCTGTGATGCTCGCCTCCGCATTTGCGGTGCTGGCCGCGGTCAGCACCACCCCCGACCCGGCCGGGCTTCCCGGCAGCTCGGCCTCGGAATCAGTTGGCTGGGGAGACGTCTGCGAACCCGGCGTAGCTCGTTTTCAGCGAACCGCCCGCGCGCGCCACAAACATACGTACTAACGGTAGCTTACTCTTCTCATTGTGTCATTGCGGCGCACAACCCACCGACTGAGGTCGACAGCAGTACGAGCCGTTGCCCGGATCGCCGCCGCGCGAACGGGGCACACCACGGACGCGACTCCGTGACGATCGGTTCCGACTGGTTGGCTTCGCTCGGCGTCCAGCACCCGGTCGTGCAGGCCGGGATGGGTGGCGGGATCGTGCGTGCGCCGTTGGCCGCCGCAGTCTCCGAGGCTGGTGGGCTTGGCACGCTGGGCCTTGCGTCACCCCGAGCCCTGGCGGCCGAGCTACGCGCAGCGCGTGAGCGAACGCGCAAACCGATTGCCGTCAACCTGTTGCTGCCCTTCGTGCGGCCCGCCCACGCTGATGCGATCCGGCAGGCGGACGTCGTGGTGACGTTTTGGGGCCGGCCGCGCCGGCTCTCCGACCGCCCGTGGGCCCACCAGTGCGGCTCGGTGGCCGAAGCCCGGGCCGCTCATGCCGCGGGTGCCGACGCCGTGATCGCTCAGGGCGTGGAAGCCGGCGGCCATGTGCGCGGCACGACTCCGGCCCACGCGCTGCTTCAAGAGATCCGCAGCGCGCTGTCTCCCAGCTTTCCCGTGCTGCTCGCCGGCGGCCTGGCCGACGCGTCTGACGTGCGCCGCGCCCTGGACGCGGGAGCGGCGGGCGCGGTTCTGGGCACGCGCTTTCTGCTGACCCCTGAGAGCGGAGCCCACCCGGCCTATGTTCAGCGCCTCATCGACGGCTCCGAGACTGTGCTCACCGAGCTGTTCGGGCAGGGCTGGCCCGCGGCGCATCGAGTGATACACAACGGTGCGACCAGACACTGGCTGTGCGGCTCCGAGCGCGGCCCGCGCTGGATCCGCTCGCTCAACCGGGCCGGCGCGCCGCTGATGGGGAGGGTGCCGATCGCTTGGCACGGCCGGGTAGCAGCCGTCCAGCGCCCGTGGATGCCGTTGCTCTCCCCTCAGCCGCTGCACGCGGGCATGCCCGCCCACCTGGTCGACGCGACGCCGTTGTATGCCGGCCAGTCGGTCGCGCGCCTGCACGACGTGCGACCTGCCGGTGAGCTCGTGCGCGAGCTGACCGGCGCTGCCGCGCCGCGGTGAGCGGCCTCGGCAGCGTTCGGTCGTCGACCGCATGGGAGCCGGTCAGTGTCGGCCGATGGGGTTGGCTTGCAGCCATGGGCGTAGGCGGCGTTTGGCGGCGGAGGTTGCGAGGCCCTCGAGGATCATGCTTCGGCCGACCTCGATCGCCGCGATGAGTCGGTCCTCGCTGAGGCGTAGCCGATCCTGGCGCAGGTTCAGGGCGATGACCCCGTTCCACGCGCCCCACAGAAACGTCGTGGCGTCCGCCGGGTCGATGTCGCGCGGACTCGTTGGCGGCGAGCGCGGCGCGCAGGTCCTGCTCCACGGCGCCGACGAGGCGCTCGACGCGGTCGGCGATCGAGCGCTCGACATCGGCAAGGTGTTCGGCTCCCGAGGGTTCGAGCACGCGTAGCGCGATCATGCGAAACGCGCCGGGCTCGTCGAGATGAAAAGCCAAGTAGGCGTCGCCGGCCAGCAGTACTCGTTGCAGCGGCGAGCACTCCGGGCGGACGGCGCGCTGCATGTACTGCTCGTTGAGGTCCAGAGCGTGCTCGGTGACGCGCAGGTGCAGCGCCTCTTTGCTGGCGAAGTGGAAGTAGACCGATCCGACCGAGACGTCTGCCCGCTCGGCGATCTCGTCGATCGTGGTGTTCTGCACGCCCTGGTCGTGAAACAGCCCGGCGGCGGCATCGAGGATGCTGCCAACGGTCCGCGCCTTGCGGCGTTCGTTGCGCGAGGCTGTCTCGGCCATGGCATGGCACGTTACCCGCCTTGCACCGCCCAGCCGGCTGGTTAGAGTCACGTTCAGTATTGAGTCCAACTTGAACTGGCGGGTGACCGATGCGCGTGGCGGCGCTGCAGATCGAAGCCGAGGTCGGGAACATCGATGCGAACCTGGAGTCTTGCGAGCGGTACGCCGACGCCGCTGCGGCCGCGGGGGCGCAGTGGATCGTGCTGCCGGAGTTCTTCTCCTCCGGCGTTGCCTACTTGCCGCATCTCGCCCACAACGCGCCGGCGCCCGATGGACCTCCCACCCGGCTGCTGCAACGCCTCGCGAGCCGGCACGGTGCCCATGTCGGCGGCTCGACGCTGGTGCGCGACGCGGACGGACATGTCCGCAACGCGTTCTTCCTGGCCGGCCCCGACGGCGAGCTGCTCGGCCGCCACGACAAGGACATGCCCACCATGTGGGAGAACGCGCTGTACATCGGCGGCGGCGACCCTGGGCGCATCCAGGCCGACGGCCTGGAGGTCGGCGTGGCGCTGTGCTGGGAGCTCATGCGCACGCAGACAGCCGCGCGGCTGGCCGGTCAGGTCGATCTCGTGGTCGGCGGCTCGGGCTGGTGGAGCATCCCGCCCTGGCCGCCGCGGCGGCTGACCCGCCATCTGGAGGCGGCCAACGAGCGTCGCGCGGTGCGGGCACCGTCCGTGTTCGCCCGCTACGTCGGTGCATCTGTCGTTCATGCCGCGCACGCCGGCACGCTGAACTGCCCGCTGCCGTGGACCGGCGCCATCTATCACGGCCACTACGAGGGTGGGGCGAGCATCTGCGACGCCTCGGGCAAGACGCTCGCCATGCGTCACCGTGCCGATGGACCCGGCCACGCGATCGCCGACGTCGTGCCCGGGCGCATCGCCCCTGCGTCGCTCTCCGACCGCTTCTGGCTGCAGCAGCGGGGTAGCGTCGCGGCGCTCCTGTGGGCCTACCAGAACATCCACGGCCGCCGCGAGTACCACCGCACGGGCGCCCAGCAGTCCGTCCGACACGCGACGGAGGAGATCGCGGCGTGAGCGTGACACGTTCCTCGCGGCTCGTCAGCTCGGGCGTCACCGAGCTCGCCGCCGGCGCGCTGTCGGGCTGGGTCTACACCCTGGCGCGCACCCAGCCCGAGCTGGCTCAGCGCCTGGGAATCAAGAACACGGCGCGCATCCGCCAGTGGAGGACACGCCCCGCACCGCTCACCGCATTGAGCCCATCGCGCCAGTGCTCGCCGCCGCGGGCGCTACGGCCGCGATCGTCGCGCTATTCCTGCCCTTCAGTCAGAACCCGGGCACGTTCTCGAGCATCCAAGACCACACGCTCGCTCAGCACAGCGACGGCATCGCGATCGCCGTGCTAGCGCTCAGCGGGGCGATCGCCGCCTACCGAGCGTTCCGCGCCCGACGGCGAACCGTGAGCCCGCTCATCCTCGCTCTCCCCACGCTCGGCCTCTTCATCGTCAACGCGGCCCGGAAGACGAGCCAAGACCTGTACCCGGTCGGCGCGGACGGGCAGCCCGACACGTCGCAAGCGGCCGTTCACGCCTCACTGGTCGAGCTTGAGCGCGGTGCGATCACCCGCACGCTCGGCGGTGTCCGTCAGCAGCGTCGCCAGGTTGCGACCCATGGTGTGCTCCTCCTCCCGAAGTTATGAGCTCTCGGCGCTCGACGGCTGAGAGGTTCGCCGGTCGACCGGCTGACTGCCGGATGAGCTCCTGCAGCCGAAGGCGGCGTTCGGGCGGGATCGCCTGCCAGTTTCGCCGAGCGCCCCAGGCGGTCTGCCCGACCGTCAGAGCCATGCCGAGAGGGCCGAGCCTACGAAGGAGGCTCATCGGCGCCCGTATCTACGCCGATGGCCGAACAACCCGCCAAGGGGCAGGAGGAAGAAAAGCGGCAGGAACAGCAGGTGGCCGCCGGAGATGATGAACACCGCAGCGGCGATCAACAGTCCGAACAGGGCGCTGGTGCCCGTATTGATCGTGGGCGTCGTGGCGGCGATCGTGACGCTCGGCGAGAGCGAGTCCGACACGGCCTTCCTGTTTGCCCAGCAGCATCCCCCGGGTGAGCGCAAACGAGCGGTGGAGCGCCTCATCGCCGCGGCGCCTGAGCCCGTGCCCGGCAGCCGGAGGCCCGCCGCTGTGCGCTCAACATGCCGGCAGACCGCAGGCGGAAGCCTCGGGACCAGTAGTTGGTCCTGTGCCGTGCGATACCGGTCGGGGCATGTTCTGCGATATGCGGTCGAAGTCCGCCGCAACGGCTCCCTGACGGGCGCTACGAAGAACGGCGAGGTGACGGGGTGCTGCGTTCCCACCGTCAAGGACTAGCTCCCGGTGATGGTCAGCCGTCCGTCGAGGAGGGCCTTCCGGGCGATTGCGGGCGCCCGGGTGTGCCACTCCCCGGGCCCGCGCCCCTTCAGCCCGTCGGCGAGCTCCAAGATCGAGGGCTCGCGCGGGTTGAGGCGTAGCGCTGCGCGGGGGCGCGGCGAGGCCGGAGAGGTCGGCACCCGGGCCGACTGTACGAGCTCGGCGTTGCCGGTCTGCAAGGAGGCGAGGATGCGCAGCTCGTCGGCTCGCGTCGCCAGCTGACGGCCGCGAGGCCCGTCGCGCTGGCCCCTGGAGAGGCGCGCGAGCTCGCGCTCGACGAGCTGCTGTGTCTCGAGCAACTTCGATTGGTCGGCGGCACGCCGGAAGGCGATGAACTGGCGGGCAAAGGCATTCGCGAGGTCGGCCGCGAGGGCGGGATCGCTGTCTCGGGCGACGATCGAGACGACATTTGACTGTCCGACCGGCGTGGCCTTGACCTTGCCGGCGACGTCGTCACCGGTAAGTCCGTGCTTGAAGCGAGTGGCGGTCTGGTAGGCGATCGTCGTCAGCGAGGCGAGCTCCAGGTTGGTAGCCGCCTCGCGGGTCGGATCCGTGCTCGGTTGCGACTGCGTGGCGTTCCCTCCGAACAGCTGCTGGTCGACTCCCGTGTCGTTACGAAACAGCAGCGAAGCGGTGGCCGCGTACTCCTTGGGCTGGCTGAGTGAGTAGCCCACGGCGATCGCCGGAACGAGGATCAGGCACGCGACGGCCGGCAGCAGGCGGCGACGAATGATGCGGACCAAGCTGGTCCGGCGGGCGGAAGGAAGGTGATCAGGCATAGTGGCGGCGCGTCCGTGCGGTCTTGCTTTTCCTATAGCATCGGCGGCATTCGGGCGGGCCGCTGGACGTGATTCTGGCGTCTCGGGCAGATCAACGCGCGAAGGCCGTCTCAGCTTGCGCACGCATCCGCCGGGTCCGCCGCCGGACCCGCCCCGTCGCCCGCCCCCGGAGCTCCAGCAATGACCGCAAGACCCCGGCTACTCCACGTAGTTGGCACGCGCCCGAACTTCATGAAGGTCGCCCCCGTGATCCACGCGCTCAGCGCGCGCGGCGACTGCGCGCAAACCCTGGTTCACACCGGCCAGCATTACGACGAGCGCCTGTCCGCGACCTTCTTCGACGAGCTGGATCTGCCCGCCCCCGACCACTTCCTCGGAGTGGGATCGGGGACCCACGGCGAGCAGACGGCTCGGGTGATCCTCGCGCTAGAACCGATCCTCCGGGCCGACCCGCCCGACGCGGTCGTGGTGCCGGGAGATGTCAATTCGACGATGGCCGCGGCGCTCACCGCCGTCAAGGTCGGCATCCCGGTTGCGCACCTCGAGTCGGGCCTGCGCAGCGGAGACCGGCAGATGCCCGAGGAGCACAACCGCATCGTCACGGATCATCTGGCCGATCTCCTGCTCACCACGAGCCGTGATGCGGATGACAATCTCCGAGGGGAGGGCATCCCCAATCAGCGAATCCGGTTCGTCGGCAACACGATGATCGACTCGTTGCGACGCTACGAGCAGCGGGCTCGCGATCTGGACCTCGCGCGCTCAGAGCTCGGCGTGGAGGGCCACGTGCTCGTCACGCTCCATCGGCCCGCGCTGGTCGACGATTCCGCCGCCCTCCGAGCGGTCATGGAGGTACTCGAGGAGGTCGCGACCGATCGGCCGGTTCTGTTCCCGTTGCATCCCAGAACGGCCCTGATGCTCGAGTCCGCGGGTTGGCATCCTCGCCGCGTGCAGATCCTGGAACCACAGAGCTATCTACGGTTCCTCTCCCTGCAGGCCACGGCGGCGGCGGTGCTCACCGACTCCGGCGGCGTGCAGGAGGAGACGACGGTGCTCGGTGTGCCCTGCTTCACGCTCCGGGCCAACACGGAGCGACCGGTGACGATCACGGAAGGCACCAACCGGCTGCTCGGGCTGGGGCCCGCGGCGCTCGTCACCTTTCGCGCGGCTCTCGGCGAGTTGGGCCCACGGCCGGCTGCGCAGACCCCCGAGGGGTGGGACGGCCGAGCGGGCGAGCGGGCGGCCGCCGCGCTGGTGGGCCTCGCCTCGGAAGGCGCGAGCGCGGGCGTCACCGCGCCCTCGCAGGTAGGCGCCCGCTGATGCGACAGATCATTCAGGATCTGCGCTCAGGCGCGGTAGAGGTCGTCGATGTACCCGACCCTCGGCCTCGGGGTAATCAGGTTCTCGTGCGCACGCGGTTCTCACTCATCTCGCCCGGCACGGAGCAGTCGATCGCCTCGACCGCCGCCAAGAGCCTTGTCGGAAAGGCGCGGGACCGTCCGGATCAGGCCCGACGGGTGATCGACAAGGCTCTGGCCGACGGCATCCGCCCCGCCTGGGACGCCGTCAGCGCTCGGCTCGACGACGTCATGACGCCCGGCTACTCGAGCATGGGCGTTGTCGAGGAGGTCGGCTCGGAGGTCGCCGGCATCGGGGTCGGGGAGCGAGTCGGATGCGTTGGGGCCAACGCCGCCTGCCATGCGGAGCGGGTCGTCGTGCCCGGTCCCCTTTGCTTTCCGCTCCCCGAGGAGCTCGATGACCGCTGGGGCGCGTTTGGCGCGCTTGGCGCGATCGCCGCCCACGGCGTCCGGATCGCCGGGGTCACGGCGGGGTCGGTCGTGGTCGTCGTCGGTCTGGGGCTCGTCGGGCAGCTCGCTGCCCAGCTCGCCACGGCGGCGGGCGCGCGCGTGATCGGCGTGGATCTCGCCCGCAGCCGGGTGGATCTCGCCCGCGAGCTGGGCGCCGTGGACGGCATCGCGTCGATCGGCGACAGCGAGGTCGATGCCCTCGTGCGCTCGCACACGGAGGGCTACGGTGCCGACGCCGTGATCGTGACCGCGGCCACGAAGGACAGCGCTCCCGTCGTGCTGGCCGCGGCGGTCGCGCGCGACCGGGCGACCGTCTCGGTCGTCGGAGACGTGGGCCTCGACATCCCTCGCGCGCCATTCTTCGAGAAGGAGCTCGAGCTACGCGTCTCCCGCTCCTATGGCCCCGGCCGCTACGACGACGCCTACGAGCTCGAAGGCCGGGACTATCCCATCGGCTACGTGCGGTGGACCGAGCGCCGGCTCATCGCCTACTTCTTCGAGGAAGTGGCGGCCGGCCGCATCCGCCTCGACGAGCTGGTCACGCACGAGTTCCCGATCGAGCGCGGGGAGGAGGCCTACGGCGCCCTCTCCGACGCCTCGCGCTTGGCGATCATCCTCGGCTACCCGGAGACCGAGGCCTCACCCCGCCCTCGAGTGCCGGTCGCGTCCTCCGCGCCCAGCGCCACCGCGGGCCGACCGGCCGCAAGAAGCTCAGGGCGGTTGCGTGTCGCGGTCATCGGCCCGGGGCTCTTCGCGCGCGCCACGCTGCTGCCGCAACTCGGCCGCCTGGGGGTCGACGTCGCCGCCGTGGTCGGCCCCTCGGCCGCCCGCGCGTTCGGCGTCGCCCGCCGGTGGGGCGCGCGCTACGTCGCCAGTCATCCGGACGAGGTGCTCGACGACGAGTCGATCGACGTGGTCGTAATCGCCACCAGGCACGACTCGCACGCGGCGCTCGCGACCAAGGCGCTCGAACGCGGAAAGGGCGTGTTCCTCGAGAAACCCCTGGCGATCAACGCCGGCGAGCTCGATGGTCTGGAAGCGCTACTCGCCCAGGGAGGACGGATCGTCGTCGACTTCAACCGAATCTTCGCTCCGACGGCCCGCCGGGCGCTGGAGCCGTTCGCGGAACGCACAGATCCGGTGTTCGTCGGCTACCGGGTCAACGCCGGCGCGCTGCCCTCCGATCACTGGCTACGCGACCGGCGCCAGGGGGGAGGTCGTCTCGTCGGGGAGGGGTGCCACTTCGTCGATTTCTGCTCGGCGGCGGTCGACCGTCCGCTCGAGTCGGTGGCGACCGTGGGCCTCGGCGCGAGCCCCAGCACTCTGGAGGGCGATAACTTCACGCTCACCCTGCGTTACGCGGACGGGTCGCTGGCCACGGTCGCCTACGTCTCGTCGGGGGGGCAGCGCATGCCGAAGGAGCGCGTGGAGCTACTCGGGGGAGGCCGCTCCACCGTGCTCGACGATTTCCGCCATTCCGATGCCTATGTCGGGCGCCGGCGCGAGCGTGGGCGGCGACTCGCCGGGCAGGACAAGGGGCACGGATCGACACTCGAAGCAGCAATGCGGTTCTTCGCGGACGGCGGGGAGCCCCCGATCCCTTACCGCCGCCTGTTCGAGACGACGCGCGCGACCCTCCTGGCCCGCGATGCGCTCAGCGCGGGAGACAGCGCTCCCCGAGCGCTCCCGGGCCGACTTGCGCCGTAGCGCCCTGCTGCTCAACGCGGCCCGGCACATGCGGGCCGGCCAGCTGGTGGGTCGTCTCCGCCGGCTCGTGCCACCCGCGGCCCTCGCCGCCCGCCTCGCGCCCGACCCGCCGCCGGCCTATGCGCCCCATGCTCGGCACCTGGGCGTCGACGACGCGCCACAGTCCGGGCGGGTCGAGCCCCCGGATGTCGACGGAGTCTTCCGCGCCGTCGGCTGCTCGCGCCCCTTCGGATCCCCGGATTTCTGGACCGCGACCGCCGATGGCCTGCTCTTCCTGTTCCATCTTCACGGGTTCGCACCGCTGGCCGACTACGCGGCCGGACCGAGATCCCCCGACGGCGACGCGTTCTGGGCCAGGGTGACGGAGAGCTGGCTCGACTCCTTCGCGCGGCCGTCTACGCCGGCCTGGCATCCGTATCCCACGTCGCTTCGGGTGATCGCGTGGAGCGCTGCGCTTTCCGGCATCGATCACTGGCCCTCGTCCTTGCGGGAGCGCCTAGGGGGCGAGCTCTGGCGCCAGTCCCGCTACCTGCGGCGCTGCGTGGAGCACGACATCGGCGGCAATCACGTGATCAAGAACGCCGTGGCGATGGTGCTGGGAGGCGCCACCTGCGGTGATCAATCGCTGCTCGCGGCCGGCCGGCGCGTGCTGCGGCGGGCCGTGGCCCGGCAGTTCCTGCCCGATGGCGGCCACGAGGAGCGCAGCACCTCGTACCACCGCGTGGTCGTCGGCGACCTGCGTGACGCGGCGGCGGCCCTCGAACGCGCGACCGGTAACTCCCCCGAGTGGCTGACCGCCGCCATCGCCGGGGCCGAGCGGTGGCTCCAGGCACTCGCCGGGCCCGGCGGACTGCTGCCGCTGCTGAACGACGCGTGGGAGGGGCCGGCGCTCCGGAGGACCGCGACGGAGGCCGTCATCCACCTGCGCGAGTCGGGCTACGTCGTGCTCCGCTCCGGCCGCGACCAGGCCGTGCTCGACGTCGGGCGGATCTGTCCTCCGCATCTTCCGCCTCACGCGCACGCGGACGTCGGCTCGTTCGTGCTGTGGGCCGACGGCGCGCCCGTGGTGGTGGATCCTGGGGCCTTCATCTACACCGGCCCGGAGCGGAACCGCTTTCGGGGGACCGCCGCGCACAACACGGTCGAGGTCGACGGCGAGGATCAGTGCGTGTTCTGGGGCGACTTCCGGGCCGGGCGCCAGCCCCGGGTGGGCGCTTCGCCGCCCCGGCTGATCGGCGACGCCGTGGTCGTGCACGTCTGGCACGACGGCTACGGGCGCCTCGCCGATCCCGTGCGCCACGAGCGCACGTTCGTCTGGTGCCCCGGCGACGGGCTCGTGGTGGCCGACGTGCTCAGGGCGAAAGAGCCCCACCGGGTGCGCTCCTCCCTCGACCACGGCCCGCGCGACCTCGAGGGCGCGGTCGGTTCGGCCGGACCGCTGCGCGTGATGCCCCTCGGCCTCAACGCCGGCGTCGACGCCCGGCCCGGAGTTGGCGCCTATGCGCCGCACCTCGGAGCACAGAGACCTTCGCGCCGGACCGAGCTCCGCGCGGAGGTCGGGCCCGGAGATCCCTTCGGCTGGAGCCTGCTGCGCGCCGGGGCCACCGCCGAGATCCTTACCGCGACCGAGCTCGTCGTCAGACGCTCCAGCGGCCGGCCGCTTACGATCCCCCTCGGCCCGCGCTGAAAGCGCCATGCGAGTACTGATCGTCACCCAGTTCTTCTCGCCGGAGATCGGCGCGACGCAGACCCGTCTGCACACGTTCGCGGCGGGTCTGGCGGCGCGCGGGCACGACGTGCGAGTGCTCTGCGAGGTACCGAACCACCCCCAGGGCGTGGTGCATCCCGGCTTCGATGGGCGCGCCGTCGTGCGGGGCAGGATGGGCGAGTTCGGCGTCAACTGGGTCTGGGTCTCCACCAGTCAGGAGAAGACGACGCGCAGCCGACTGCTCTTCTACGGCAGCTTCACCGGGATGGCTGCCGCGCTTGGGGCGCTCCTACCCCGCCCCGACGTCATCTTCGCGTCGTCTCCTCCCCTCCCGGTGGGCGTCGCCGCGGCGCTCGTCGCGGCGCGGCACCGCGTGCCGTGGGTGCTCGACGTCCGGGATCTCTGGCCGGACGCCGCCGTCGCTCTCGGGGAGCTCTCGAATCCGCGGCTGCTCCGCCTCGCCGAGCGCCTCGAGCGCGCCCTGTACTCGCGGGCGAGCGCGATCACAACGGTGACCGAACCGTTTCGTCAGAGCATCGCGGCCAAGACCGACCCGGCCAAGATCTCGCTCCTGCCGAACGGAACCACGCGGTTCTGGCTGGAGGCCGACCAAGTCGAACCGTCCCGCGCCGAGCTCGGCCTTCCCGCCGGTCGATTCGTGTGGACCTACGCGGGCAACGTGGGACCGGCTCAGGGGCTGGAGGCCGCGATAGACGCCGCGGGCGAGCTCGACGACTCCTATCAGCTACTCGTGCTGGGAGACGGCGCTTCGCGCGCGGCGTTGATGCACCGTGCACGTGATCTCCCTCCGGGGCGCATCGAGTTCCGGCTTCAGGTCCAGCCCGTGGAGGCGCGGGGTTACCTGCGCGCATCGGATTGCCTTCTGGTGCCCCTTGCGGACCACGCTTCCTTGCGTACCTTCGTGCCGTCGAAGCTCTTCGACTGCTGCGCCGTCGGCCGGCCGGTGATCCTGTCGGCGGCCGGTGAGCCGCAACGGCTGGCGAACGAAGCCCGCGCCGCGCTCCCAGTCGACCCTGGGGACCCCGCCGGCCTGGCGGCGGCCGTGCGCCGCCTCCGGGGCGACGAGGCGCTCCGTCAGGAGCTCGCCAAGGCCGGGAAGCTCTTCGCCCTGGCTCACCTGCGCGATGCGCAGGTCGAAAGCCTTGAAACGGTGCTTAGTGCTGCGTCTCGTAATTCCTCTCCTGATAAGGCGGCGAGGGCGAGCTAACGCTATGCTTTTCGCGCTTAGCGTCGTTTGAGCCGTTGGCCGAGATCGACGCGGGTTAATTTCCAGCCGAACTCACGTAGGCATCCCGGGCCCATCACGACGCCTCGGCGTCCCGCTCCCGTCGATCTACGGGCTCCCTCCGCGAGACGCCGAGCCCGCTCGCACTACGCTGCGCCCATCAACCCACCCGCGGCTCTCACAACCGGTGGGCCGATGAACGGGGTCCGACCATGTCGGCAGACCCCTTTCGACCTTCGCGTTTCGCGCGTATCGTGCAACCCCGCCCACGCGGCATGTCGGCCCGCCTGGCCGCGCTATCAGAGTTCTGCGATTTCGGTAGCGCTGAGCGTTTCAGCTAGGTCGTTTGTGCGGCTCTCCGCGGCCGATTTCCGCATCTGAACCCGCAGGGAAACTGCCAAGCAGACCGTCACGGTGATGTACGAGACGGTTGAGGCTATGGCTGCGCCCTCGATGCCCAAGCGCGGTATGAGTAGTACGAGTAGAACACCGGTTGTCAACGCGCCAGCGAGTTCGGCGTAAGCCGGCACAAGGGGCCGGCGCAGACCACGGAGCGTGTCTGCGAGGACGGTTGAAACCGCGAGCGCGACGGCCCCCGGCATCAGGATGCGGAGCGACGACACCGCGTGCGAGAACTTGGCGCCAAAGAGCATGCGAAGAAGATCCGGCGCAAGCAGGAAGGCGAACAGGGCGAGGGATCCTGCCACGCCGACGCACACCACGATGGCGAGAGGCAGGGTGCGCCGGACCTCGCCGATCCCTTGCGCCGAGACGCGCGCAAGCATGACTGATCCGGCAGCGGTGCCCATCGGTACGATCACTTCACCGAAGGACGAGGCAACGGCGTACACCCCCAGGGATGAAGCGCTCGCCGCCACGCTCAGGACGAGTTGGTCCAGTCTGTAGGAAACCAACCAGCCCGCGCCGGCGACGATGTTGCGCCACCCATAGGAGATGATCGCTTGCATGGCCTTTCGCGTCGGCCTGGCGAGTAGACGCCTGCGGCGCAATATGGCCAACCCAAGGGCAGCTTGTGCGAGTGCGGCTACCGCCAGCACCGTAGCCACGGCAACGGCGGTTCGGCCGCCCGTGGACGCGATCAGAACGATGCCACCCAGATAGATCAGCGGATGGACCGCGCGCAGCACGCTCCATGTCCAGAAGGCTTCGGTGCCCAGAACAATGCCGATTGCGACCGTTCCGATGACTGTCGGCAGCGCGGCGGCGAACACAATCGCCATGGGGAAGGACGCTCCCCCGCTGACGACGATGGTGGCGCCGACCGCGCCGCCAATCGCGAGCACGAGTCCGGCCACGCAGCCGAGCACGAGTCCGGCTGACGCAAAGATCGCCCGTCTGTGAGGTTCGCGCGCCACGAAGTGTGTCGCCGCCTGTGGAACTCCGACCGACACGAGAAAGCCCAGGACGCTCGCCCACACGACGGCCGTGGCCAGAAGCCCGCGTTCGTACGGCCCCAGCGTGCGGCTCGCCAGCACACCCGCGACGCCGCCGAGAGCGGTGACAACACCCAAAGCGGTCGCGGTCGTCGCGAACGGCTTGAGGCGTTGCAACCAGCGCGACACGGCCCGATGGTAGGGAGTACTCAATCGCGAGAGGCCTAGCCGCCTAGACGAGGTGCCGCTCGCCCCAAGCTTTTAGAACGTATAGGGACCAAGGGCGGGACCAGTATCCGTGCCCTTCCTTGAAGCGGGTCCAGACCTTTGCGACGGCTTCGTGGTCCAACAACTCGGCTACGGGTCCTCCGACCCGACTGTCTAACAGCGTGGCTTCGATCTCTGCCCCGAGATCTGTGCGCATCCATTCATCGAACGGAAAGGTGAAGCCCATCTTGGGGCGGTTGACAATGGAAGGAGGTAGCAGGTCAGCGACTGATTCGACCAGCAACGGCTTCGGACCGTTCCCCTTCAACTTCATGGAACCGGGGAGACGCCCCACGAACTCGACCAGCTCGTGGTCGAGAAAGGGCACTCGGACCTCAAGCCCGTGCGCCATGCTCAGGACGTCGGCGTCGCGCAGGAGCACGTTGCGCGTGTACTGCTCGAGCTCGAGCATGCTGATGCGGTTGATCGTGTCTTCTGGTAAGTCCGGCTCGAGGGCGTACTCGACGGCGGGGAGCGAGACGCGCGTCAGCTCTGCCCGCGTATCCGGCCCGAATAGCTCGCGCTGAAGCGAGTAGGCGCTTGTCATGGCGTTTCGTTCGCTGAGCCAGCGCGCGAGCTTCTCACGCCTGTCGGAGGGCCGCATTACTAGCTGCGCGGCTCGGGCAGCTGGCGTGGACATCCGGCTGGGTATATGGCGTCGGAGGGCCTCGAGACGCGGGACGGTGCGAAACGAGTCGTAACCGGCAAACAGCTCGTCTCCGCCGAGACCCGAAAGGGCCACGGTTAGGCCCGCCGATCGGGCCGCGCCGGCCACCACGAAGGTGTTCACACCATCGAAGGTGGGCTGGTCCATGGCATCGAGCGCCCCGGAGAGCCCTCTCAGGAAAGAGGCATCGTCAAGCTCAACCTCCGAATGGCGGGTCCCGAAGCGCGCCGCAATCAGGCGCATGTGTTCCGCCTCCGAGAAACGCTGCTGCGGAAAGACGACCGAGACGGTGCGCGGCGGCTCATCGGCCACGGTCGACACCAGTCCCACGAGAGCCGAAGAGTCGATGCCACCGCTGAGGAAAACGCCCAGTGGAACGTCACTGACGAGGTGGCGCCGAACCGCATCCTCGAGGTGTGCCCGCAAGAGGTGGACTGCTTCGGCTCGGTCCGGCCCGCTGCCAAGAGGTGAAAACGCTCGGCCGAGAGACCAGTACCGACTAAGCTTGAACTGCCCAGCGCTCCACACCCCGTAATGACCTGGTGGGATGGACAAGGCACCATCAATGATCGTGTACGGCTCTTCGACCGCCCCTGTGGCGAGATATGACAGCACGGCGGGCTGGCTCACCGCGCGCGGGACGATCCCTGCGCTCAGGAGGGCGCGAACCTCGGAAGCAAAGAGCAGGCTGTGGTCGCGAACGTGGTAGTACAGGGGCTTGATACCGAGGCGGTCCCGTGCGATCACGAGCTCGTCCTTCCCAGCGTCCCAAACGGCCAGCGCAAACATGCCTCGCAACCGACTGATCGCCTCCACTCCCCATTCGTCGTGGGCCGCGAGGATCACCTCCGTGTCTGAGCCACTTCTGAAAACATGGCCGCGCTCCCGCAGATCGGCGCGGAGCGGGCTGGCGTTATAAATCTCGCCATTGAGAACGACCCAAGTGCCGCTCTGTTCGCTGCGCATGGGCTGGTGCCCGCGATCGGACACGTCTTGGATGGCCAATCGCGTGGCGCACAACCCCACCACCTGGCGATCCGCGCACACAACGTCCGCGCCGCTGTCGTCGGGTCCCCGGTGAGCCATCGCGGTCGCCATTTGCCGGAGCATGAGCTCCGCAGCCGAAGGCGCGATGGGCCCCGCTATTCCGGCGACGCCGCACATCTGGCGCCAATGTACCAACGGGCACCGCGCGCCCGCGCTCTCGTCTGATGACGTGGTCTTCGCCCGTCGCCGCGATTCGCGGTCGTCCGCCGGAGCGGTCCCCTCTCGCTCCTCGCATCCTGGTGCTCTGTGACCATTACCTTCCCGGTTTTCGAGCGGGCGGCCCTATTCGCACGCTCTCCACCCTGGTCCAGCAGCTCGGGCGCGAGTTCACGTTTTGTGTGATCACTCGCGACCACGATTTTGGCGAAGCGCATTCGTTCCCGGAAGTGGAGTCCGACACCTGGTACGTGGTAGGCAAAGCGAACGTGAAATATGTAGGGCGGCGAGAGCGCTCGTGGTGGCGACTATTACGTCGGGTGAGAGCTGTGCCTTACGACGTCCTGTACATAAACAGTCTGTTCTCGCTTCACTTCGGGATCAAGCCCCTCATGCTCCGTCGTTTACGGCTTCTGCGACGAACGCCAGTCGTGCTCGCCCCGCGGGGCGAGCTCGCGCCAGACGCCCTTGCACTGGGGCGCACCAAGAAGTACCTCTACCTGCTTGTAGCCGAAAAGGTCGGTTTCTATCGGGACATAACCTGGCAGGCGTCGAGCGTTTATGAGCAGGCGGACATAGTGCGCCGCTTCGGGGAGGGCGTCCGAGTTTCCGTAGCGCCGAATCTGTCGCCGGTTGACAACGTCCCGCCGGCGGAGCGACTTGAATCGAAACGGGGCGGTGAGGTCCGCATCGTTTTCCTATCCCGCATCGCGCCCATGAAGAATCTCGTCACCGCCCTGGAGTTGCTGCGCGAGCTGAATGGCCGAGTCGAGCTGGACATCTATGGCCCGCGCGAAGATCCGTCCTACTGGCGCGAGTGTGAGCGCATGATCCAACTGATGCCCTCAAACGTTTCCGCCAAATACTGCGGCGCGGTGGAGCACGAGCACGTCGCCTCGACTCTCGCGAAATACGACCTGCTGCTTCTGCCCACCTTGGGCGAGAACTTCGGACACGTCATCTTGGAAGCCTTGCACTCGGGCCGACCGGTGTTGATTAGTGATCGCACGCCATGGCGTGGCCTGGAAGCCGCCGGCTGTGGATGGGACTTTCCTCTCGACCGGCCGTCGCAGTTTCGAGAAGCACTTCAGGCATGCATCGACATGGATGCCCATGACTGGGAGAAGGCCTCGCGCGCTGCTAGGGCGATGGCGCTCGCGCACAGTCGCGATACCACTGCCCTCGCAGCGAGTCGTGCCCTATTGCAGGAGGCATCCGCGGCGCAGGCCAGGCGGTCTCAGAAGAGCAGAGTCGCCCTATGATGCCGGCTGGCCTGGGGCTCACGATCTTCTCCATGCGCCGCGGGGTCTGTTCTCCGGGTAAGCCGGCAGCAGCACCGCCGCGTGCAAAGCCCGGGCCGCAACGGTCGCACTCCCGCGCGCGGCGCGCCGTACATACGTCCAGCGGCCCAAAGTGCCCCAACAATCGAGTATCCTCACTCGGTGCACGATTCGAGCAACAGTCCCCCCCAACTCCGTGAGCGTCGCAGCCGCACCCCTAGCTGAGGTGTCGCCTCTAGAACCCGGCCGCGGAGTCTCTCGCAGAGCGCTGGTTCGTAAGCTCCTCGCCAGCGGCGTTTCAGCGGGAATGGCAGTCGCGACGGCCGAGGTGATCTGGCCCGCCTCGGCCACGGCGCAAGCGAGTGCGGATCCACTGGACGTTGCGCTGTCTCCGGACTCTAGTTCGCGCAACACCATCCAGTCCTCCAGTGGCGGCATCGTGCCTCTCTCCGTTAGGGCCGTGACCGACCAGAATGCCGATCTGACGCAATGGCAGACGGCAACCGGCGCGGTCACCACCCGGGTTCGAGATGACGGGTCGGTAATCATTGCGTCAGCTACTCGCCCACCTCTTCAGATGTTCGGAGTTGACCGGGGTAATGGAACACGCTACGCCACTCAGTTCGGCATCTTTGCGTCAAATCCCGGTTTGATCACAAACGGCTTCATCAGCATCAACGGAGTAGCTGATGAACCTTTCAGTTATTCATCTGTTACGATCGGCGGGCGCAGCACATATATGCTGGGCATCGCGTCAGACGTGGGCTCTGCGCCGATCGTCGTGCTCCAAGGACAAGGCCCCATTCTCGAGGCCTATCGTGCGGACGGGTTTAGGCAGGTCGAATGGGACGCAAACGGCGTGCTCGCCTTCCGAGGCGGCGGCACGCTGAACCCCGGGCTCGGGAATACGGTTGGCGACAAGATTGGATTGTATGGCAGTAGTTACGGGTTCGGCGTGCAGAGCGGCCGCTTGGTAGCATTTGTGAACGGAAGCGCAAAGTTCGCGATTCGGACCACCGCCCCCTCAGGTCACCGATCTTCTGGCCCTGACGTCATAACGCTCGGCGAAAACGGCGATATTGAGAGCCTTCGACCGGGTCGTGGGCTGATTCTCACTTCGCCGGACGGTACTAGCCCGGATCGTGCATCAGGCGGCGTTGATGTGAGTGGGTTGTACTTGTTTGGGGGTGTAGCGGGGTCGAGCCGTCGGGGAGGGCCAGTTGAGGTGGTCGGCAGGGGCGCCGGTGGCGGGCTCG
>JAABUJ010001424.1_pt1 | contig 35583 bp, 45 predicted proteins | sample 5559131 | NCBI WGS metagenome assembly JAABUJ01 (sample SAMN10711875, study PRJNA513366) | rock metagenome | isolation source: Antarctica rocks | place: Antarctica: Victoria Land, Mt New Zealand nord | collected 2016-01-07 | reverse complement strand
GTATAATTAACAAAACTTTATCTTTTTTTATCTTGACTACATTAATCTTAATGTAATTAAGATTTTTTAAAAGACTTCTGCAGTTCTTTATGAAATAACTTAATCTTTCACAATTATAGTAATTATTCTTCTTAACATCAATCTTAAAACAAGATTTGTCTACATTATTATAATAACTTAATTTTATAATCTCAAAGTTAAGATAATTGTTCTGCTGCAGCTTTGCTGTCTAAATGAAAGAATATAAATAATGTTTATAAATTTTCTTAATGATGTAACTTTAAATCATATAATTATCTATAAATTACTGATTAATCTTTAATTTTACAGTCAGAGCTATTAAACTTTCTTTTATCTTTAAAGAATCTTAATAATTGATTAAAGTCACTTAAATTTTTAGTTAAAGTTTTATAAAAAAATAATTTATTTTTTATTTCTCTATATAACTCAGAAGCTGATTCTTCAGCATGTTAAGATATTGTCACAAAAACTTAAATTAATTAAGTAAATTTCTATATAACTTTTAAATATTTCTGTACTGTATTAAGTCTGCAATTCACTGAGTTCTCAATAAGATTAAGCAGAAACTTTAAAAAGAATATTTATAATTTGTTATTTAGAAATTTATTCTCATTAATGTGATAAAATTATGCATCTTAAGATTCTTCTGCTAAGAACTGCATAATAAAGAGAATTTTATTGCAGTTATTGAAGAAGTTTTTAGAGATTAAGTAAAACATTATTATAACATTGTATATAAATTTAATATGTTTATAAATAAACTTCTCATTATATATAAGTAAGTTCTTTAACTGTTGAGTTTATTTTGCTGAAAATATATACAAGACTTTAAATACATATTGCTTCATTAAATTTAAAGAGTTAATAAAAGTATAAAAAGATTCTGTATGCAGTTCTTTCTCAAATAAGATTTAAGAATCTTTATTTTTTAAAAGTTCATCAATCTTGTTATACATATTAAATGCTTACAATTCACAATTGATTTTCATGAATCATCATCTTTTCTTATTATTAATTTATTTAATTTCAGTTAAATAAATCTGTTTATCTAAACATTAATTCTTCTTCTTTACAATCTAAATAACAGCTTAAATCTCTACAGATTTTCATTCTTTAAAAATTATTTAAGTCTTAATATAATCAAAGAATAACTCTGTTTTATTTTGCTGATTTTTAGTCTGCATATTGTAATGTAATGAATTGTTATTCTTTAAAAAGATAAAGTTGTTAAAATTGTAAATTCATGAATCTCTTATTTATAAGAGACTGATGAGTAAAATATATGACAATGTGAGACACTACATTACAACAGTTATTCAATGAAGTTTTGATGTTAAAGTCTTGTATTGATAAAAATTAATAATTAAGAAACTTAAAAGATTTGTATGTAAAGACTGTCTATATAGTACTTTGCTTATTAATTGTTGTGTAAGAGATTTGACTATGATTTGATATGAGTGCATAATGATATTATGATAAATATTTATAGTATAATTGTTTAATAATAATGTATAGATTTACAGTGTCAAATATTTAATAGCTTCTTTTGTTTCTGAAGCTTAACATTATTTTATAATGAATATAATATTAATTTTTCTTTAAACTAACTTTATATCTTGTTCTGATTCAACAGTTATTTTTATAATGACTTTTTTAGCTTTTTAATCTTTTTAAACATTTAAAATTCTATTTATTAACTGTTTACAACAACATCATTGAGCATCTGTGTCTTCAATATTGACAAATACTTTAATGATATCTAAATCTTTAATATTAATGACTTTAACAGTATGTTTGTGTAATTAAGAAAATTGAAGAATGAATGAATGAAGAAACAATTTAAAACTTTATTAATGAAATATTTTAAGTTATTTGCTGATCAATAAAGAATCAGTGATTCTTTTATTTAAGATATAAGAAATATTATGTATCTAAACAGTCTTATTGAATTAATTGCTGAGTCTTATAAGAATAAGATGAACAATCTTTAAATTATGAAAAAGTCTTAAATACAAGAAGATCTTCATTGAGTTTATAATGATTATTTATAGTTTTATTTATATGATGATTAAATTTATCAGTGACTTTAAGATATCATGAGACTTTATTGAGATGATTAAATTCTTAATAAGCAGCAATAAATGTTTAATAAGATTTTTTTAGTATTTAAATTGCTGTAAAATAGACATTTAAATAGATTCAGAATCTTTAACTGTTTAATGTTTTTAGTATTTAGCTTTGATTTCAGCAGCAGTTTATTACTGCTTTTTATATAATATCTATCTTACTTATTAACTGTTTTACATATCTAAAAGAAAACAATGCATCTAAAAGTCAATTTCTTTTAAAGTCTTCAACTTTAAAGATATATTTATCAGTTATTTAAATAAGATTCTTCTTTAACTTACTCAACATAACTAATATCTAATTTATCTGTATATTTAATTGAATTTTCAATTAATCAATTTAAGTGAAAATCTTTCTTTCTATTACTCATTCTTACTCAATCTCATTAATTCTGACTTGAGTCTTCAACAATCTCATCTTTATTTTTAAAACTCTTATTCTTATTTCTATAATGCATATCTTCATGTTCTGACTTGAATTCTCTCACTAAATATAATTTTTAAACATAATGATAAGAATTTAAACTGTAAAAAACTTAATATGCAAGAAATTTCATCTTAAATACTTAATAAATCTTTGCTGTCACTACTGCAGTTTAATGTGAGCTGCTGAAGTGCTGAATTGACTGTGAAAGAGAGTTGTGAATAAAGCAGTAAATAAAGTGATGAATGAAGTGATGAATGAGTTGCAGATTTGCAAGAATGTAATAATATAATGAATAAAAAAGCTATATAAGCTAAATAAGTCTTCATCATTACTGTCTTTTATGTCAAAGTCATTTAAGAACTTTAATTACTGTTTTTTCTTTTCTTTTCTATTCATTTAAAACATTAAATTATCTCTTACATTCTTATCTTAACATTCTTATTTTATCAGTTCTTCTGCAGTCTTTTTCTTTATTTACTTCTTTGCTTTATCTTCTTTTATTATCTCAATTTATACATTAAGAATCTTAATGAGATTGATTTTTAAATTTTTATCATTAATAATAAAATTAATTAAATACTGCTTTCTTTTCTTTATTAATGATTTTATATGACACTTTAAAGAATTATAAAACTACTTTACTTTGCAGATAAACTTTACATTAATTTTCTGTTAAAACTCTATTCTTTTTTTAAAAACATTATATATTAATTATTTTTGCAGACAGATCTACAGCAGAATAGTATTTTTCTTCTTTATTAATTAAGAATTATACATAACTGTGAAGTCTGTACAGAAGATGATGATGATGATTAAAGTGACAAAGATGATGAGAGAAATAGTAGAGTGAATAAAGATGATGATGAGAGTGATGAGATAAATAAAAGTGATAATGAGAGTGATGAGAAGAATGATAAAGTAAATAAAAGTAATGAGAATTGCAGTTAAAACAGAATTAATGAGCATTAAAGTGTTAAAGATAGATAAAGAAGACAGTGTAACTGTAGATGATGAGTTTAACAGTTAATTAATTTACATGATTAATTGAATAATCTGTATAATGATAAAGTATAAAAGACATAGTATTAATATATAAATTTGATGTCTAACTCTCAAGTCTTCATCACAGCATGAAGTCATAATAATCTATTAAGCTAGATCTAATTAGACTAGTTTCATAGTGTAAATGAAGTGTTAGTGATTTTCATAATGTGAAAATCACTAACACTTCAGAACTCTGTCTAGAGTCAGATTTATAAAAATCTGATTCACTAAACCTATCCTAGAAGTGTAAATAATTATTTACACTTTGCAAAAGTTCTCTATTACAGAAAAGAATACATAATATGGTAGATCTGTATGAGTCTTTAATTCGGTAGAGGGAGCTTCACCAGGCGTTCTCTAGCATCAATGAATCAACAGTGGTGACCTTGGTGGAAATTCTAGAGAAGTTGACATACTCCCTAGAATAATACAATATGTCTAGGGTATGTTTCCAAGCCTGTGTGGTCTTGAGACATCTATGGTGTGACTTTGGGAAGTGGGATGCGGTAGCTGATATGTTCCATAGCACGCCTCTGAGCTTTGTTCCCTTCTGCTGGAGGACATATACGGAGAATTGACAGCAGTAAGGACCCTACTTGTTCTTTACCAACAAGTCGCCATAACTCCTGGATATTGCACCTCTAGCGATTCTGCAAGACCCTTCTTCTTACCTTACTCGCTGCTTCAGCCCTCACACAACATTGCACCACATCGACTCTTCTGCTTTGCACCTTGGCACACTACTAACTCTTTCAGCGTGTGTTCTCCATACTTCTTCGTAATGGCCGCCTGCAACTTTCCCTTCTCATCCACCACACTGGCCTTTCCTCCCGACAGATAAAGCACTCTCTCGCAGTCTTGATACAACAGCATCTCGTGTACCACTACAGACCCCCAGACGGCGAAGCAACCTTCTACGAAGCTGATTGGAAGAACGCCTACGCTTTGGTGCGGCCTGGCAAGATCATCAACCTAGTTGAGGAGAGGTTTGGAAAGGCTGCCGGCGGTGTAGTATCGAATCTCCTGCTCCTGGGGCATGCGAGGGTCGACGATTTGGCTGCAGCGTACAACCTAGATCCCGCCAAAGGTGATGGGGTGTTCAATGAAGATGCTCCTTATGCGAACCCCAGAGGGCTGCCCAATGGGATCAAAAAAGCGAAGAGCAACAGTGCAGGCAAGGCCGGTGGACTGACATTGAAATCATTGCACTCGACGATTTACAACCTGCTTCAAGCAGGCATTCTAGCCCAAGTACATCCGACCCATTTCAGATCTGCGGCCGATAATAGAAACGAGGCTGAGCGCCTTGTTCAACGGTATGCGGAATTCGGGGGCGGTCCACGGGGTACGAAACAAAAGGCCGCATTCGAAGCTGCGGTTCAAAAACAGCTCCAGACTTGGCAATCGGGCGACAGTCCTGGCACTAAACTGGTCGGTGGAGTATCAGGGACTAGAAAGAGGCGTATGGAATCTTCTGCTCCGTTCGGTGATGGGAAGAGAGCCAAGCTCGGAAATGGCTTTGCGTACTCGCAGAATGGGCCTACGGATGATGATGGCATTTTTTTGGACGTACGTGCGGATGTGTCCATGGGTAGAATCTGGAACCACCCAGACTGACCTATTTCTAGGACAATCTTGTCCTCCGCATCAACCATGAGAAGCTCGGTGTAGCGTTTCGAAATTGTCGATTAGTTGAGTTTGCAGAGCACTGTATCGGCAGGACCACCTCTCTTGTATACGCCGAGGTGCTTCGATGTATTGAAGGACAGATTCAACGGTGTCGTAATGATCAGACTGTATCATTCACTGCTGATGACGACGATGAACCTCTTCCCACCTTTACTACGAGTGAGCTGTCAAGCCTGCTGCACCAAGGTTTGGATTTCATGGGCGCAATCGGCAGGGAGAAGCAGACTAAGCTCAAGCCCAACCATTTTCAAAAGGCAAACAGAGGAAGGTTGAAGCGAGAAGACGGAGACTCGAGAACAGCAAACGGCGGTTCAAGTCTAGACGAGGACGATGATGAGAGAGTGCCCAACGACAGCATCGGCACGAGTGGCTTTAAAGCTGGTTTCAGATATGCAGATGCCAGTTCGTCGGCCTTGGACGGAGAAGACGATGACGACGATGATTTACTCTCGAGGCGTGGATCTAGCATGTCGAGCATGAAGCAACATCTGCATCTACTAGCAGAAGATGAACACGAATTCGTGCGGCTCACGGAGAAAGACAATGGATTAGTGGAGTGGAGCGTGGACTTCCGCCATCTAGCCCGACAGCTCCGACAATACGAGTTGGAGCAAACCATAACCGCACGGTTTGGGACGGTTGCAACTCGGATGGTTCGAATCTTCCTCCATAAAGGCAAGCTCGACGAGAAACAAATCTCCAATCTAGCTCTAGTCCATCAGAAGCAGATGCGTGCAGCCCTTACAGTCATGCACGAAGCCGGCCATCTGGAACTGCAGGAAGTGCCTAGAGACACCAATCGTCAGCCAAGCAGGACGATGTTTCTCTGGTACTTTGACCCGGAGCGATGCCGACAGTTGGTCTTGGAGCAGACGTACAAGGCCATGGCGCGGTGTCTGCAGAGGGCGAAAGTGGAGAGGCTCGCGATCCAAACGCTGATTGACAAGGCTGAACGCACCGACGTCGTCGGGAATGAAGATCAGTATCTGAGCGTGGAGGAGAGGGTGGTGTTGTCACGATGGAGGGAGAAGGAGGAGAGGATCCTAGGTGAGGTTGGGCGCTTGGATGATCTCGTGGGAGTGCTCAGGGATTACTGAGCCTCGCTGATGTGCCATCACATCTTTGCATTTTCTGGCGGCGCATAGCATCACGGCGTCTGGTTGCACGTGCATATCATGGGGAGGTGATATGCCTTGGGAGCGATACTGCTCTGGCTTGGAATGAGCCATGGGATATGGCGTATAAGGTTCGAAAATATGGCTTAAAACTTCATCTCAGAATGGGATTGGCTCGTCATTGTAGTCTCCAGCCAGAGCTGAATATTATAACAATCTAGAAGAAACGTCTGCTCAGAGCTAATAGCATAGACCGGGCCATTTAATCTATACCACAGAGGGACTTCTCTATACATGGTTTACTGAGCCATACGTATCAGGATTGACACCAGATCCCAACACCGTACAGTGCTCCGACATAAAACATCCAGGGCTCTCTGTTCCCACAGAGGCCGAGAACGAGTTCTGGCTTACGTAAGCCATGAACAACACCTCGGCCCAGCCCAAACAACCACAGACCTACCCAACACGACCGCCCGCTCATAACGCAACACTCCCTCCCACCTCTCCGTCCGACAATCCAATGGAGATCTACAAACAAGCGCAACGCCGCCTCCCTCAAGCCGTGCGCGCGCCATCGAAATGGCTCAGCATGTACGACGACTTCGTGCTGAAGAACGCGAGCTCGGTGTCGCAGATCGAGTCGGCGCTGAGGTCGTTGACGTACATCATACCCGGTAAGAAGATCCATTTTACGGCCAATGATCTGTCGGTCAGGTCAAGGGCGTGGCTGATCCGGGGCGAACGCAGGGCGGTTCCGCGATGCTGAAATGGCTTCGGAGTCAGGTACGTCGCATCCCTCCCCTCCCCTCCCACCCCTCCCGCCTCGTCGTGAGTTGTACGTCCAAGCTAAAACCCACCCAGTGCACACAAGCGTCCAACTCCTCTCCCTCTACCACGACACCCTCCTCGCCACCTCCCTCGCGCGCCTCCCCGCTGCACAACGCCCCCGCCCCTCACCACACAACCGATACGCGCAGTTCTGGACGAGCCGGTCGGCGCTCTACCGGCGGGTGGCGACGGTGCTGCAGCTGCTCCAGTACACGGAGCTGCTAGTGGAGATGGCGGCCAAGCGGCGCGGGGAGGCGGTGCGGTGGCGCGTCGTGGTAGCGCTGGAGGGGGTCAAGGCCGTGTGTCGGCTGCTGCTGCTGCGGTTGACGAGGTCGCGCCCGTTGGTGTCGCCGCCGCTGCCGGAGCGGGAGGTGGAGGTGCGGCAGGAGAGCGACGGGGGCGCGTGGGATGGGATGGACATGGATGCGCTGCCGAGTGAGGGTGGCGGGGAGGCGGGGGGCGGGGTGGGGTGGACGATGCCGCGGACGGGCCTGTCGCTGCCGACGCTGCTGGAGGCGAGCGACGTGTCGGCGTTTTTGCTATCGAAGGTGTTGACGGCGGATGACATCAAGCCGGCGAAGGCGCTGCTGCATCGGGTGACGGGCCAGGGCCAGGTGGCGGAGGTGATGTATATCCTGCGGCCAGTGGTGTATGCGTTGGCGATGCAGCGGTGCAGCGGGGATCGGAAGAGCTGGCGGCCGTGGTTGCTGGGGCTGAGTATCGAGTATGGGGCGAGGCAGTTGGCGAAGAAGGATTTCCAGGAGAGGGTCGCTGGTGGGTTGAGGGGGTTGACGGGGCTGGAGAGGGAGGAGTTGCGGAAGAGGGGGTGGGCGCTCGGGTGGTGGGCGTTTAGGGGGGCGTTTTATGAGAATGTGACCAAGTAGGTGGCTTGCTTCCTTTGTGTCGTCTTGATGAGGTGCGTGCTGATGCGTTCTAGGGCTTGGGTTCGGGGGATCACTGGCAAGTTGAGGAATAAGCCGCTGCTGGATATGTTGGGTGGCGTCATTGAGGACTATGAGTACCTGTGGGATCAGTACTATTTCCCTAGCGCTACTCTGTGATGAGGTTCTGGAATGGCAGGTTATTGGTTCTGCGAAGGGGTGGCGTTCGAAGGGTCAGCATGTACGATTAGACGTCGCATCGTCCGGAGTATCCGTTGTTATCACATATAATACAGAAGGCGAGTCGCTATCCTAAGCTATACTTTCGATATTCTGTCATTCTTGTGCTCTACTAATTTTTTCTTTCATCATGCCCTGCAATCTTTTGCACAGGAGTCTAACAGCCCTGGCGTTTTTTGGTGCTATCTACTCCACATTTACAAGTATCTCGACCTACATACAGCAACACCACCCTTCACAGCGAATTCCAAGCCTGTCAAAACACTAACTGACAGGGCACAAGGCCTTATATTGCGTTAGCATTGGCGGCTCGTCACGCTGTTGTCTTCGTCATAGTCTCGTTGCACTACGAGGGCGGAGCTCTATGGTGTTGAGCGGATTAACCTAAAGGGCTTTTTGAGCTTTCTCGAAGTTTTCGCAGTGTTGGACCAGGTAATGCAACACATTTTTTCCACTCGTCAATAGCACCGATGTCTGCTCCTGTTGTTACCAACAATGTTGCCGCAGTGGGTCTAGAGCTAGCGTATTGTCTCTCTCTTTCGTCATGGTAGAATCACCGCTCGCTATCTGAACAAGCCGCCAGAATCAATTGTCTCCCCGTAGAGTCACGCGTTTCAAGGTTCAGGCTGGGAAAGTCAATGAAAAGCTCCAAGATTCCACCAAGTTGTAAATGTCGCGTGAGATTCGGTCGGCGTCGGTGGTATGAGTATATAGATTTGCCCCGCCCTCCAACAAGCACTCAACAATAGGAAGAATCTGTGGCCCCAACTGTAACGTATTAGATTCCCGTCAGGCGACGACAGTGGGTTGAGTATAAAATTCGTCTGCGCAAGCCAGACCGGGAGCGTTCGAGGGCGAGGGAAGTGGCTGTATAGATATCTCGGCTCCATTATCGATTTAGTGATAATTGATCCCTGGTAGCAGTCCGTTTTGCTGAGGCACGACATACCGATTGCGTCCAGTGCATCAGGACGATTCGCACCATGTCGAAACAAGGCCTCAACCGCAACACTTTTTGACATACACTGAGAGGCGCTCTCAAGACGCGTGATGCCCGCTTTATCTTTGGCTCCCACATTGACCCCATGTTCAATCAAATGTTCCAGAGCTCGACGCTGCCGCCAGTACGGAATTCTGCGAGAATGTGCAATGCACTCTCGCCCCCTCTCTCCATTCTGTCACGGACATTTTTGAGATGTACTAATTGAGGATGAATAAGACGGCAAGAGCAGCAGCAACTGCATAGGCGCCATATTTGCGCACTATGTGGACGGCAGAATCGCTGGTCGCTATACTACTGACCCCAGAAGGCTGTGTTCCATTGATGGACGCACCAACTAATCCGGGAAGTTGTTCTTGCCCTTCTACAAGAACTACAGCCATACCGCTCTGTGATAGTTCCGTGACATCAGCGATCCAAATCCGTCCTTAATTCGAGTATGACTTACCAGGAGGTGCCATTGAATATGACAGTGGAAAAGCCATGCTCCCGGATTGTCTGACACGTAACTGGTTTTGGTCAGTGATCGCCCAAGACCGCACGTTTTGATATTGTGGGGAGGCCTACCGAATTGCGGTCCACCCGGAAGGTGGGACATCTACGGTGTCTCGAAATGGAGGGTTCTGTAAATTGATGATAGATCGAGGTGCGTCTAACACGGTTTTGTAGGGAAATGAGCCATTACCGGATCCGAGGACCCAGAATTTGTGGCCGTGGAGATGCATCGGGTGACCCATCTGTACCTCAACAGTCAGTACTTGTTCGAGAGGGCGTTCAGCAATAATACGGAGTGACAGGAAACAGCTTACAGAATCCATTGAATCGTTCGCAATCCGCATGATGATGTCAATGGTTGCGTTAGATGGCATGTGGAGCGTAGTATTCGCATTCCAAGCATCAGAGACATTTCCAAAAACTATAGGTGTTTTCGGCTCCGAGTATGGATAGCCATCCACCACCCAAGTCACGATATCTGTTTGATTTATGTTGAAAGAACGAGTTACATCGGCCGGTTTGGCCGGCGGCATGTTCTTGTCAAACGGTGCAAGCAGCAGTGTGTTGAGTTCGGAGGCATTTGACTTCGCCGAGCCATTCGTCAGCATCCAAACTGAGGCTGGTTCATCGAGGATATTGATAGAATGCATGCCGTCCGTAGAATTCTTCTAAGAGAGTTAGATGTGAACCCCAGCGAGGAAAGATAGGCCATTCGTACCCCGTATGAGACGATAGCCTGACTTTCAATGACTTGCTGCATATCACCGAGTGGGTAAGACGCAAACCGGAGTAGATAATCCCCTGGCCTCTGGTTTAGTTTCACCATCACCGAGTACCGTTGTCCGATTGACATGTGTAATACCTATTCCGATTAGTTCTCGCACGGCTAAGTGGTTTGGTATCACCTACTTTGACCTCCTGACGGGTAACGAAGAGTCCGTCGGCAGCATACACGAACATAGAGTGTGCATCTATGGAGACACTCAACCGGCTTACTGAGCCAGCATTGACAAGGTTTAGCGCAAGCCAGCCTTGAGTATAGTTCGCAGAAATCGTCAGTAAAGGTGATGATGTGTTTGTGCAGGTTTGTGGCGGGAGCGAGCTAATATTGTAGCCTGGTTTAAACATCATCGGCATAGTACAGCCCCGAGGATTCAAGGAGGTGGGCATGCTAGACATAGGCATTGTCATCGATTGCGAAGACATCTTGGAAGCCATGACGGTGGCACTGGATGTCATCGCCTGCGAGGCCATCACCATCGTGTCCATTCCAGTACTCTCGGTCATCGCTCTCTCTTGCATACGCTGTATCGCCATAGAAATCGAGGCCATGGGCATCGAAGCCATGGACGTCGAGACCATAGACATCGAAGCGATAGGCATCGAGGCCGTGGACATCGAAGCCATGGACATCGAAGCCACGGACATGGAAGCCATCGGCATAGAAGCCATCGGCATTGAAGCCATCGGCATTGAAGCCATCGGCATTGAAGCCATCGGTGTACTAGTAGAGTCGCGTGTATTGGTGGGTCCTGCAGGCCGAACTCCCAAGCCTGTTCCGGCTTGGAGTATGTAATCCGGGAGACATTGCACCCTTGCCATTCCATTCGCCAGGAGGCTATCTACGCAGTTTGGAAAGGCCCCTGTCTCAAAGTACTGTGCGTAGATGTCATTTGAGAGCTGGTGGTTCCAGTCCGTCAAAAGAACGGGCGCGGCAGCGCGTTCAGCCTGTAAGAGCGCGCTAAATTCCTCGGTCGTGCTAGCAAGTGACTCGAAAGGCCGACGTCGAGATGGAGACGGATGGATCATTAGGGATCCGCGTATGGCATCGTCGTAATAAGCTCGAAAGTGTGAGTGATACCAGTAAAACCCATATTCGTCCTTGACGGAGAACCGGTAGGTAAAGTTGCCTCCGGGGGTTATGGGGAACTGTGTTCGACATGAGTAAAATCACGTTAAGAGGTGAGGTGCTCACTGACTTGCGTAACACCTGGCACTCCATCCATTTGAGGCGTTCCTCGCTGAAGGATACCTGGTAACATTATCTGTTAGCTCACCAGACTGCAAGGAAGAACGGCCAGGCTCTGATCTCAACCATGGAGACGAACCATGCCAGTGGATAGTAGTTTCAACGTTCAAGTCGTTCCTCACAAACACTTCCAGATCGTCTCCTTCCTCGACTTCGATGAGAGGGCCAGGCTGTTGACCGTTGATAAGGTATACCTCACGAGAGAATCCATCTGCGCGACTGTTAATCAACAGCATCAAAAAGGCGGATTTCCCGTATAGGCGACCTACCGGGGGCTCTTGAGCCACTATGGATAGTAAAGTTGTACGAGCGTAGTTTTGCATTGGACCTTCCGCTTTCCAAGAGCAGAAGCAAAAGCAGGCGGACAATGTAGAGGCAGGTAATCATCTCTGGTCGCTCCTTGAAGGTTACTATAAGAAGGATTGTTAGATTGTGTGAATATAGGGTACCCTTGAACCCAAGGTAGAATGGGAAGAGGAGAAACAAATAAGGTACAAATAATAACTTAACTTACCTTACCTTCTCGGATGCGGCAATCATATCATGTGACCTCGCAAAAAGTTATTGAGTGATTTTAGCGGGATCTGCAAGCTCCTGAATCGGGTTGGGTTGCGATGTTTTCGCGGAGTTTTGGCTTTCTGTCAGCGCTGGGTTTAGCTTAGCGGCAGCCACATCCGAGGCAACCCCCTGAACTCGGATCTCAAAACTCAAATCTCGAAACTTTAAATGACTGACTGATGCGCCACGGAGATGCGCACGCTGGAGAACACGCCCTTAGATTAAAGCAATTTACATGCACGTGATCGATGATCCTATCGGAAGCGCTGGACGAACTGGAGCTGTAATGCGTGGACGTCGCACAAATTACGCAGCTCCCGAAGAAGTCTGAACCCCTCCACAGTCTTTCCTTCGTGGCTCACTCGACCTCATCGCCAAACCAAAACCTTCCAAGAGAGGATCTCTATCACGGCTAGGAGCTGCAGTTCATGCGTCGGGAAAGTAACTGCAGCTATAGCGGCAAAACCGCCCTGGACGCGCTCCGTGGACGTCAGTCTCTTCACCCACAGCGCCTCTGTGAGATTCGAGGGGGGAGGAGCCTATTAACTACTTAGTGAGGCTCATTAAATTCAGATAATTCCTCGACCATATGCTCCTTACTGTAAAGAAATCCAGCTTGGCAGACACCCAGCAGATCTTCCTCATTCCGGCTTCTGAGAGTCGGAAACATTCCATGTCTGGCTCCACATGGGACAAAAGTCCAGCAATGAGAGCGACCGTGAGCTCAACAATGTCAATGTCCTGATGCTGGTAACAATCGGTAGATACTGCCAACCTGAGTAGCTGGAGCTTCGCCTTGGACCATGCAGCCATGATCATAAGGTTATAGCGAACTGAAGGTCATTGCGGTCCTCGCTGTATTAGCGACCGACAATCTAGCCGTTATAAGGACTGATCTTGAACGCTGTACCAGGTTGCTCCGATCAGCCCTAATGGTAGCGATAAAAGGATGGGGTTTATGACGAAGTATATTGCGAGAATGTCGAGTTGTACACACGCGCAACAATCGCTACCTATGTCAGTGTTGGGACTTCAACGAATCCAACGCCAATACAGGCTCGAGAGCGCCGGTGACAACGTCGCTGTGGATCGTCCTGAGTAACAGTTCGAAGATCTGAGAGTGGATCCACAAGGGTATAGTCGTTAGAATACCTCCTCCCCAACAGGTCTCCCAAACCATGTCGCCAACTCGTCACCCGCACCGTCCTCTTCACCGCAAGTCGCAGAGAAGAAATCCGTCATCCGCATAGTCTCCTCATCATCATCAACTGGCCAGTCGACTTTCGCGCCCCCACCCTTGGCTTCCAAGAGATCTTTGGCTGTTCCCCAACTGAACCGGCATTCCGTACCCCATCCGAACACCGGATCCATGTTCCGCTTCAGCCAGCTGGAGGCTCGAGCATCGGACGGATAGCCCGAACCCCAACCTTCCCCAGCCGGGACAGTATCAGCACCAACTTCATGACCGGACGACGACGGCATGTATGCCCGATAAGCCACCTCCAAAGCCGCATCCCTCGTAACCTTGGCGCACACCGACGCCGCCGAAACACACGGATACAATGAATCGGCCTTCTTCGCAACAGTGATCATGGTGGTGGGAAAGATCCGTTCCAACTTCTTCTGATACGTCTGAGGGCTTCCGATGGTATCGATATAGATCTCCTTCACGTTCACTCCCCTCGCGAAGACGGCTTTGATGAGTTCGATCGTGGCGTCCATGGCCTGAGCATTGAGGTTGTACGTCCCGACAGGCTTCAACATCCCCGCCGAGATGTCGCGGGCAGACATGACTTTGGTGGCCCAGCCGCAGGATTGATACAGCGAGGTGTCTGGTGTGCATAGCGCTTGCATGAGGTTGGAACGGACGGTGGGCGTGAGGACCTTGGAATCGTCGAAGTGGTGGGTCTCTGCTAGGAGGGATCGATGGGAGGAGAGAGGGAGGTAGAGCAGTGCATATACCATAGGACCTAGACCACCCAGTCCGTTAGGGACGGACTTGGTATTGCGGTGGGGTCTAGAAATGTCCAAGTCAAAGGAAGTGCATAGATACCGAGGACAGGACCTCGTCCGGCTTCATCGACGCCGAGTACACATTCTGTCGACATGTCATTCGCGATGATCTGTGGTATCGGGGAGTGATAATCATATGATGCTCCCGCAAGTATCTCGGGAGCAGCTATTGACGGCGCAATGAAGACATCTGGTGCTGGTGTCTCAAGGGCAATTTCCTGAGATTCTGCTTGTTGTGAGTCCTCCATGAATGCCGGATGTCAGGCGAGAATCTCCCGGATGCTCGAGGCCTGTGGTTTGGTGGTTGGATGAGTGTGTGAAGATGGAATCTTGAATGTCGGAGCAATACAGTAACACTCTCTTGGGAGACGCGTTGAGATAGCAAACTAACAGGAATTCTGTGTCGGCCTCAGAGCCTTTTCGTCGCGAGATCTGGGTCGCTACCCTAGCCCATGATGGGGGTTAGCGGGGATTTTAGGTACAAGGTACCTACTTATTCTGCGATCGCGCTAAAACCTTTTAGTAAGCAGCCCTGGACAAACAGCCAGTGATATTCAACCGCGTGATATCACGAAGTATGAATATTCGGTTTCCTTTCTGATATCTACAAATGCATATAATTTCATCTACAAGTAAAACCCCCAACCCCACAGAACCGAAACGCCCAGCATCTCCCAAAATGAAATCCGGCCTCTCCTCCCTTTTGCACTTCCTGAAGAGGGTGTCCGGACCGCACCTGTGCTCGTGGGAGTCCCAACGCTGCTTCCCTCAACAACCAACGTCGTGCCGGCAACAGAGACGGCAGACGAGTTGGTGGCCGTGGAGCTTTGCCCGCCAGCTGTTTGGACGGAGGTAGATACGCTTGCAGGAGAGCCAATGGTGCTGCTCCCGATAATCAAAGTGCCACTAGCGCCGAGGGAGACAGGGGTTCCCGAGATCGTGACTGCTGATCCGCCTGGCCTGAGGGTTGTTCCCGCTATTGCCATTGCTGTGGGGTTCGCGGTAAAAGTTTGATCGCCTACAGTGTAGACTGCAGCAACGCTGCCGCTCGCGCCCGTAGGGATACTTATGCTGCTGCTGCCAATCACCAAGGTCCCACTTGCTTGGAGTGAAATGACAGTTCCCGAAAGGGTGATAGCTGGTCCACCAGGGCTCAGAGTCATCCCTACCACTGGAATTGCGGTGGGGTTTGCGGTAAAGGTTTGGCCGCCTACCAAGTAGATTGCTGCTTGAGGTTGAGAGGCAGGTGCGGTAAGAGGGATGCGCGACGGGCCGATCACGAGGACGCCCGAGGGTGCGAGCGAGACGGGAGTTCCTGATATTACAACGGCCGGTCCGCCGGCCGTAATGGTTGTGCCGGCGAGAGTGATGGCTGCAGCGGAGGGAGGAGCCGCGAAGGTGATGCCTTGGACGGAGAATTCTAGAGGAGAAGGAGGAGAAGGAGCTTGTGGTAGGGAGAGGGCGATGCTTGAAGTGCCAACCACTAGGGTACCGGAGCGGGCCAGAGACACAGGTGTGCCTCCCACTGTGATAGCTGGGTCCCCGGGAGCGGGTGTAGAGCCCCCAACTACAATCTTGCCGGGATCGATGGGCACTGCATTTCCCACCGCAGCTGCCAAAGTAGCGGCGCCAGGAACCGACGCAACTGTTATGCCTGCAGTGGGATCAGGTGAAACCACTTGTCCATCAACTGTCGCAGGATCTCCGTTTACCAAGATCACATTCCCACCAACAGGGACAATAGAGGGGTCCAACACAGTTATTGTGTGTCCAACGGCAGGCGAAATGATTGCGTTAGTTGGCCCAGGGGATGACAGTGGGATCGTAGTCTTTGATGTTCTTTGCCCTGGCACTCCAAACCCGAATGCACTGAAAATTATTCCTCCCAGATCTGGGATGTTGGGGTGACTGTCAGCTGGTGCCTTGACAGCTGTCTCAGGAGCGGCTCCGTTAGGATTTGATGAGTCGACTGAGCCAGGCCCAGGTGCGCTTCCTGAAACGGGTGGATGTCCTGGACCGGTTGGATTCCCTGAACCAGGTGGGTTTCCGGAACCGGGCGAATTACCCGACCCAGGTTGACTTCCCGGCCCAGGTGGATTTCCCGAACCGGGAGGGTTTCCTGAACCAGGTGGACTTCCTGGGCCGGGTGGATTTCCTGAAACAGGCGAGTTTCCAGAATCAGGAGACTTGCCTGGACCGGGCTGGTGAGGGTCGACTTGAGAAGGCCTCTGTGGGTCTTGCGAGGATGGTTGCTTTGGGTCGTGCGGAGTGGGTTGTGGCTGATCCTCTAGAACTGTTGGCTGCGGGACAGGTGGCGCAGACTGCGTTACGGGCGGCTGACCTGGTGATCCGACGGCTCCGGCTTGAGGAGAATTCTGCGGATGCGGAGGATCAGGGCTCGATGGTGGAGTGGTGTCGGCTCGTGGCGGTCCGTTTGCCCCGGTGACGGCTGGATCCATGCTGTTGGCTGGAACCAAGGCACGCGGGGGATCGAAGATGCCGTAGGAGAGCGGAGCACCGTAGTAGTTTCTTCCCGGCTCGTTCGCGCCACCAAATGCCGAGCATGAGGTCCACTCCGGGGCCAAGGATAAGAGTTCTGTCGGAGGGATTACGACTGGATAGAAGGGGGGTCCGATCGTCCGCACGCGAGTGGTGTACGGACTGTGCGGAAACCCATAATTGAGTTCTACAGTCTCGAACTCGTCGGACAAGCCCCAGGTCGGACTTGCAAGATCTGCAAAGGTAAGGGCCTTGGTTGTCCTAGACGCAGCCAGGTCACCTTCCCAGATCTGTCCAAGTGTGTGTGAGTATGAGGCTGTGAAGATTTGCCTTACGGGGATGACGGGATTGGTGAAATTAGGACCAACTGGCCCGCAGAAATCCGTGACGCTTACGGCCCCCTTAATGCTTATGTAAACTGATCCCGATGTGCTACAATATTGAACGTTATTCGCCTTGATCTTGAGTGGCTTTGGGGGATCGAACATACTACGTATATCCACTGACGACGGCAGTCACTGGTGGCTTGTTTGGTGACGGAGCTGCCTGTTTCCCAGCGGCAGACGCATTGAACCCAGGCTTCATTCGAGTTGCGTTTGACGCATTATAGACCGAGCCAACAACTCCCGACTCATCAGGAAAGTAGAAGATTTGGAGTTGAGGAACATGGAGGTTGCACCATCCGCAGCAATCCCAGTCTCGACCAGCTCCGATGTGGTGATGAATTCCAGCAGGGTAAAGATTTTCATCGAATTCCGACGCATTTGCTGGGCATCCGGCCAAGGGCGTGGGCTTGGGTGGTATTAGCGATCCGCCTGACATCGTATACCCTGCTATCGAGAAGTCCTCTGACCGGATGGATGAGTAGTATGCTGAATTGAAATATGTTCCGCCGGGGCTAACGGTATAACTCGCAGTCGCACCACTTTGACCGGCGCCTCGATAACTGCGGTCCACAAAGGTGGCGCATTGCGGGCTACGACCGAATCTTGTCAACCATTGATCCCGGTCGATGTATGGGCCCCCTGATTGCATTTCCAACGCTGCCTGTTGCGCTTTGAGGTAATCCGAACAGGCCACTGTAGTGGTGGATACAGTGCTTGTGAGGTTGAGCGTAGCCTCGATTGTTCCAGTCTGACAGATCGCGCCAAAGACATCACACCCACCAATCATCGAAGACTCGTGATCAAAGATAAATGGGGGATACGCAGTCGCAAATGTGGCATCTGATGGGATGGTAGTAGTGGCACTTGCCCTACTTGCATTGTTCTTTGATGCCTGGTCACTGCTCCATAGCGAGATGTAGACTGGACAAGGAACAGGAACAAGCTTCCCAGAATCATCCGTAACGGTGATTCTGCCAGTCTGCGTGGTAGGGCCTCTTACATCGCATCCTGACACAGATGTCTGACAAATAGCACCAACACAGGTTGATGTTGGGGATGTCACGGCAGGTGCCTGTGTCAAAGGGTGCGTAGACGCATTTGTCGAAGTTGAGGAAAGCGTTGAAGAATTAGCGGTTGAGTTCCCTACTTCACCACGAGTATTAGAACCAGCCAACATCCACCAAAATAGGCCAGAGTTAGACAGGAGATGATTCCACGAAGTTTCAGGAGAAGTCTGAAAGCATACCCCAAAAATGCTGAGCGGAGACACAAAGAGAGAAGGAAGCTAGAATGATGAGAGAACATATGCCGTATAGATCACACCTGCTGCGATCCATTGCTTCATGTCAAACACGGGTATTATTCAGAAGACAGCAGAGCATAGAAGGAAAGAAAAATGGGAAGACAACACGCGCGAAATGGAAGGGATTCCACTCCTTCCAACGGTGCTCAACTGTGCCACTGAAGAACTGATTTCATCTAGATTCAGGAGCTCTGCATGACAAGCTCCTAGGCACCTAAACTTGGTTCCGTGTAGGTTGGCTGTTGGCGGACCGTCTTACACGGGATATAAGTGTATGAAGGACGAATCAAATCTTTGCCTGTAGGCGCATTGCGCGAGGTCGCAGCGACACCATCCGCTTTAGTATATAGTCTGGAATCCTTCGCGCTGTCTAGTGTTTGAGAGTGTACCTTATGCGATGAAACTTAAAAGAGACGAATATATATTAGAGTAAAAGACTACAGGTACGCTGGTCCATGCAACTGCATAAGAGAGCTCGGATAGTCGACTGTCCACACTGCCCTCCTCGCTGCCTTGTGGTTGCCCATGTCGCTGCCCTTGCCATCAGGTCTTACTAATCGAAATGGTACAGGAAGCTTGGCGAGGGCAGACATCATGATTTTAGGTGAACGGTGAGGATGTGGGCGACAATATTAATGTGGGCAATAATGTGGGCAACGGCGACAGCGACAGCGACAGTGATATGTGGGCAACATCAAGGGGCCCGGGATATAAATTGTTCTCCCGACTGTTTATTTGGTGGTGACTGAGGTAAAGTATCCGGAGTCTTTTGTGCAGTCGCACGGACCAGCGTAGTCTTTACCCTATGTATTATTGCTTCAACAATTCCTAGCATCAACTGTTTGCTGGCAACTTCCTATTCCATGATAGAAGTGTGCTGCTAGTGTAAAGGAAAGGGCTGTTGCCATCGTTTCCGAATGGTATGCAAAAGACGTAAGGTTGTTAGAGTAGTAGGGGTCGTTTACATTGATGCTGTTATAGAGTGGATCAAGGCCTTTGGATATGACAAAATGGATACCGAGTGTTTGTACGATTCATGTGGGGAATGCTGACGGGCTTGATGTGCACGATATGACTGAACTGAACGAGTAGAACTGAGCGCGCTGTCTGGACTGATTATACTTGATGGAGAGAGCAATTTGTATATATTCACAAGGAACTAAACCACGAAGCAGCTCGCCAGCGACATGAACTGACTGCTTTGATAACTCGACAGGTGTGTGTGTGTATCCTCCATCCTCCGCGTGGATAGTGCCGGAGGTGGTTTGAAGTCTGACGGTTCAATCTAGCTGCCCAGGCCATAAAGACAGGCCAGTTGACTACGTACGGAGCTGGACGTCATTCGTGTGTGGATCAATTCGAATGGTCAGCGGTGACACGCGTCTTCAACGTCGTCGATGATGAATTGCACGTTCTGCGGAATCTAAGCTGGCTGGTTGGAACTGAGATCAATGACGATAACCTGTGCGACGTGGTCAATATCTGTGGCCAAGAAGGGTCCGCGTCACCAAGATTCATCACAGAAACCCTCGACTCAAGAATACTACAACCGCACACAAAGCGATGTATTTAACCGAAAGAATGTTTTCAATGAGAGAAGGAAAGAGCCTCGAAAGTCGGAGATGTGTGAACAGACAATCAAACCATAGCGGAAAAGATATTAGGAGCTGCAAAATAAACACCAGCGACACAGTAGCAAAGATACAAGTACCTGACTCGGTAGATACGGTAGGTAGTCTCGAGATGCAATTACTGGGCTGCTTTGGGGCATGATGATGCTCGGTCTGTATAAGGTAATCTGTACCTAAGGGAGTGCGCCGAGCGAAGGTTGTTGATGGGTGAGAGGTCAGAGAGGTGGCGTTAGCGGTGCCAAGACATCCACCGACCCGCACGTGTGAGGCCTTGAAAGGCCTAGCGTTGTTTTGCTTCCACCTCATTGATACATAGAATTCCGAAGTATTGGCATCACAACACATACAAAGCATCGTTGATCGACAATGGTAACGCGTAAAACTCAAGCCGCGGCAGTCTTATTTCGTCATCACTAGCAACGTCGTACCAGGTCGATTTACAGCCCTTCGCAACCCTTACCCAGCATACATACCTTGCGCGCGAACACGACACAGCAACACCATGGCTCCGACACGAACACCCGGTCGCAAGACCAGAGAGATGGACTACTCCAACGTTGGAAAGCAAGGAAGGTAGGAGATGGGGCGAGCTGAAGAGCGCGTAACAGTTCTCCATTGAGAATCAACAGTAACGTGTGCTAGGAAAACCGGCATCACAGTGAAGGATACCGGGGTCAGGGATGAAGATGGGTTGGAACTGGTAGACGGACTCTTTTCATCACCGGAGAAGTCGTTGCGGAGGCTCAATGGTGTTACAAACAACACTACTATTTCATCGGAGGAGGATATGGAACTGGTCGACAGTACGTTGAACTATAATCCTGCGGTTTCCGTGATATAAGGCCTCGTGTGAGGCGACAGGAGTCTTCCGAGATACTAACCATCTCGATGAACCTATAGGTACTGTCCCGGAGCATACAGACATTCTGACTGAGCGTCAGAGTGGTCGACCAATGCTATCACTGCCTCGTTCGCGTTCACCCATCAAGACCTCTCTCAATTCCGCGGCGCGCAGGTCCGTGGGCCCAATATCCTCACCATCACGGCCAGTCCATCACACACCAATCCGAGCCACGTCACACCCAGCTGTCAACAGAAGATTGGACTTTTCCACTGAGGAAGTACGCCCTAGTATTGAACGGTCACCGCAAAAGGGGCGAGAGCTTGGGGCTGCGAGGAAGGCTCAGTTGACTGCATTGAGTAGTGGTCTGTATAGCGGTTCTCAGCCATCGTCTGGAAGGATCAAGAAAAGACCCTTCAGTCTGCGCGGGGACGAGGGCGACGAGTCCGCTTCGCTCAACGAAGGTGGAACGCATCAGACAAATGGGACTACCGAGTTGGACTATACAGTTGGCTCCGGTGAGGATTCGATGCAGATTATACAGGACGATGATGCAGAGGAAACTCTTCCAGAACCCCCAGAACCACCTGAGGAGAAATTGGAAGACGAGGAACCTACACCCATGCCACCTCCGAAGCGAAAGGGCGGACGTCCGCGGAAGCTTGTATCTACCGAATTACAGGAGGCACAGGCTCGTCCAACTGCGGCACGGCAGGGCGATGGACGAGTGCCGGGATCAGCGTCTGTTGATATCGACGCCTCGCAAGTCTCCATCACCGCCACCAAACTAGGACGAGGACGACCGCCAAAGAAATTAAACGCCCCTGTACTACAACAAAGAAACGGCGATGCCAGTGAGGACAACGAGCGGCCAGCGAAGCGCGTGAAGAACACTTCTCCCAGTGAAACACCGCGCGCTGGCAGACCACCAAAGAGGACCAAACCGCCACCTTCCCAGCGCGATCCGAACGCCAAGGTGACGTCTGTCAAGAAAGCCAAAGCAGTCCAAGCTGCATCCGTAGAGCCCGAACCCGCACCAAGAAACAACGGCCGACCAAAGCCTCGAAGTCTTCAAATCATCCGCAGTGGGACCCCCGCCGACGACAGCGGTTCGCGAACGACGCGCTCCGGCAGGACATCAGTGAAACCTTTGGCTTACTGGCGGAACGAGCGCATCGTATACGGTGAAGACGATGCGGGCACCAAGGAACGCTACTTGCTACCGACCATCAAGGAGGTGATCCGGACGGAGGACGTGGAGCCACCACGGCCGAGAAAGGCGACGAAGGGACGGTCCAAAGCGGCTGGCAGGAAGCGAGCGCTCGAGGACGTCGAAGAAGAGGACGAAGACTTGGAGCCGTGGGAGATGGAGGAAGGGATTATGCGGGGAGTAGTGAGGTCGTGGAACTCGGGGCAGGGGCCGGACAACGAAGACGAGGATGAAAACGGTGCGTAGAGTTCAGCGAACATCGTTGTTTCCTCTTCCCTCTACCTCACATCAAAGCGCACGACTGACCCCCACAGTAGCGGAAATCGCCTACGCCCACGCTGCCATCCAAACGCGCGAAGTGCACAACAGCACCTTCCGCTACGCCAAGACCCTCACTTTGCCGTTCTTCGGCTCGGGCATGGTCGATCTACCGCCACAGGGGCAGAAGAAGAAGAAGAACTCGCGCAAGATGCAGATGGTTTTCTTCGTCTTTTACGGCCGGGTCGTGGTCGAGGTTGCGGGGAACGTGTTCAGTATCGGGAAGGGGGGCATGTGGCAGGTGCCGAGAGGTTGGTGTCTTCCTCCCCTTCGTTATTGCCCTGTCTCGTTCTGAGGCTGTCAACACTGGAACTTGGGGGTGTAACTGGATCGAGGATTCGACGCGGAAGCGGTGATTTGGTACTAACGTCTCTCTCGTCGCGTGTACGGCAGGAAACCTCTACAGCATCACCAACCAATCGGACCAGCCCGCCCGCATCTTCTTCGCCCAGGGCTGCGAAATTCTCTCCGACTTGTCCTCTACCGACGCCGGCCCTTCCCAGGAATAAGACCGGTACGAGGCGTAAGGCGTAGCGTGCGGAGCAGAGGGGGGTAGAGCCTCACGGAGGTCAGCCAGGCCTCGATTTCCCAAATACTCTGTACTTTTCACAGCGCCGCTGCCTGAAATTCGTTTCAACTTCAGTCACAGACTAGTGTGTGTAGTTTACGTTCCTTTTCCCGTTGTCATCGTTGAAGCCAGCCTCTCGCTTTGGCATTACCCTTACTCATCTTCCCGTCCTTTTCTACTTCGCCCATACCTTACCGCGAACCATCGGGATGGAAACGGGCCTCTTCACAAGCAAGTGTCTGCCTCTGCTCTGTCCCTTCCCGCCCTCCCTATACTCGTAGCGGGGTCGCCACGCAGCAGTCGAGTCGCGCCTGGACAAACTGCAAAAAGATCGAATATTTTTTTGGCTAGCTAAGCAAGCCAACAAACAAGCAAGCAAGTGAAACGCAAAACGTGCCATCATCACTCACGTGTGATCTCTAACAAAGCCGTGATGCTCCCACCAACCCACCGTCGGAACCCCAATCGAATTCGAACCAAATCCGAACCTGAACGAACAGCAACTCCCGCTCTCTCTCCTCTCCTCTCCTCTCCTCTCCTTGTCGCCGCCTCAGGCCCTCCCTCCCGGTGGCTCCAGATGCGCGACGCGAACGACGGCCTTGGCTTGTGATCGGAGCGGAGCTAGAGCGACACCGGAACCAGATTTAATCGATTCGGCTCGGTTCGGTTCGAGTCGGTTCACGGCCGGCTCCCTTGGCGGGCTTGTCGTGGTGAGTGTGAAAAGAAAAAAAGAGGGATGTGCTGGGTGGGGTGGGAAGGCGGGGATATTTTGGAGGGGCGAGCTGAATGGATTGGACTGAATGGGAGGAAGGGAGGAAGGGAGGGTGAGGAGATGCTGCGTTGGGGGTCGATGAAGGAAGGGGTGTGGAACGTGGCGAACGTGGGAGTCGAGTCGAGGGTGTGGAGGGATTGTTTTGGTGGTGTGTGTATGGATAGCTGGTGGAGGCGGGTGGGAGAGATGGGTCGAGAGGGGAGTGGAGATCAAGGCGGTTGGAGTGTGCTGAATGGATGGGTGGTGGGGTTTGCAGGGTCTGATTCTGATCTGATTGGGGGTTCCGGTTCGCGTCCGTTTGGCCCAGTTTGTTTTGCTTATAACGTTCACGATCAGGCGTAAGTTGTGGGTGATTTCAGAGTTGAGTACGAGCCAGTCAGGGGAGATTGGAGGTAATTCAACTTCGAATAGCAGTAAGCAAGTCAGCCAGCTAGGAGGTAACTGCATGCACGGGTATCTCTATCTTTCAATCGTACATCCCATCATCCCTCCTCAACCTCCTTCGCCCCCTCCATGTACCAAACCTCTACGCCCCCTTCAGATCTCCTCCATATCCCCGTCCCCCTCATCATCCAACCCCTCATCCGCCTCCAGATCCAGAACCCCCCAATCCCCCACCTCGACCCTCTCCGGCCTGACGAAAACCCCGTGCCCGGCCTTACACTCAAAGTGCCTCTCTCCGTTCAACGTGCCGTCGTTGCGGCCTTGGGGCTCGTCGAGGGCGATGCCGATCCAGGGGATTTGGGTTTGCGGTGGTTTGGGAGCGGAGTCAGGGTCGGTGTCGGGGGTGGAAGAAGACGGATTTTGGGGTTGGGTTCGGGAGGGGAGGGGCCCAATGTAGAGGATTGTGCCGCGGCGGGATGTGTCCCTTTCGGAGGGGTGGGAGGAGGGTAGGGAGGTGGGGGGTGGGGGTGGGAGGAGGATGCAGCGTTTGTGGAGGGCGATGCCTGGTTGGTGGTGGTGGTTAGAAGTGGATTCTGATCGCCGGTGTACATCTGGAGCTGGCCTTTGCTTCGAATTCTGCAGATGCGAGAGGTGTGAAGGGAGTAGGAGGAATGGTTGGTTGAGGTAGCTCGTACGATAGACGACGAAGCATGCAGACACCCGAGGGTGCAAAGGTAGCGAAACACTATGGGAATGGTAATTGGAACGAAAGGGAGATAGTAACTGACCTCTCTCCCTGATCTCCCTCTCCGCCACCTCCTTCTTCGCAGCTTCCACCTCGGCAGCATGCGGATCGAAGCGGCCTAGTTTGTTCGCCTTCTTCCATGCCAGGACCGAGTCCGACCGTGTGGCATACTGGGACGTGGGCATCGTGTATTTAGGCACCGAGGTCGGATCGGGCAGGTGGAGGCGTGTGGTGGCAGGCCGTGTGTCTATTACCTGTAGCAGTCAGATCTTCGATCATCAAGGGTAACATCGGGGTTGCTGGGAAAGGCAAGAATATGCGATCCTCCGGTGAGGTTACTTCTGCAAATTCGCAGGGAGCAAGGGGAAGAGTCGGCCATCAAAAGATTGATCTTCCGACTGGAACCGAAAGCTACGATGCCCCCTTCTCGAAGACGCACCTGGATCTCAGCATAAGGCTGCAACGGCCACCTCCCCAGCTGCACGCGCTCCTCATCCTCCGCCTCGATTGGCACACCCTCCTGACCCGGCAACTTCAGGGTTAACCGCTGCGATGAGGGAGGGATACCCGTCACCGGCTCGAGTTTGGTTTTCAGCTGAGCAACGCTCCATGATGGCGTGATGCGACGTTCGGCCGAGGCGTTTTCGGAGCTGATTTGGAGGGGAATATCGTGTGCGGTTTGGAGCGTTGTCATTGTTGTTTCGGGCTTGAACAGTGAAGTGGGGGTGGAGTGTGCAGCTGAGACTTTTCTTTTCAAAATGGTGGACGGGTTTTGTGGTAGGCTGGGTTCGGAGGTGGGGTGGGGGTGATAGGGCTGAGACGAGGGTCCGCGGGTCGCTTGCTGCGGGAGATCTGCAATCGGGGGATTTTGGGTGGAAGCTTCATGACGGGATGAAAGAAGGGGCACATGCGGCATGAATGAATCTCCTCTGCACGAATGCAACCTTGTTTCCAATGATACCTTCTCCAGTTACCTTCTCCTGTGCCTATGCCTATGCCTATGCCTGTGCCTATGCGCACGAGTCTATCTACAAACGTGGCATGGAATCTTGGAGTCTTCTGCCGAAAGTCGAACTGAGGTAGCTGTGGTAGGCCCCACTTCGCGAAGAGGTAACCCTACCTACCTACATATCCATCCGTAGTGTAGTATGCAGAATCGTGAGCATGGAGTTTCCCGACAGTTGTGCGACCGTTGTGGCTGATGCGGTACCACAATGGCTTGATCGGCTCTCCCCCGAGGTGTCTCAACGTCCCAGTTCAAGCTTGCGGTGCGTCTGTTACACTGGCACACGCCGGAGGGTTTCAGTATAGGTACAGATAACTGTACCAAGAACTTGAGACATGGACATGCATGTGGCGGATATGTAGATGGTCGTCGTGTCTTCATGCAGGGCGAGTGGAGTTGCCCCGTGTTGAGAGTGAGAACAGGCCGCAGCACAATGCGATTAGCCACGGTCAAGCAATCCGATGAGTGGATTGGTTAGATCTGATCCCGAATAATCCAAGATAGTATTTTGGTGTCAGTCGTGCAGCTTCGATCTTGATATCTTGATATCTGGAAATGGCGTTCGGAAGATCAAGGTAGTTGGGTAAGTTATGATAGTCATCAATGTATTTATACTGTGCTGCATCACAGTGTTAGGGCAACGGCCCCAGGACCCGATCGTAATCCTTTCATTCGACTTCACTCCGACCAGCCCCAGCCAACCATAATTCAGCTTGACCGCTTCCAAGCAGCACCCAGATCCATCACGACGGAGCAGCATCAGGCAGAGCACTGACCGCTCTTTGATATGCATCCCATCTTTCACTCGGCTTCGCTCACATCAGTACTCGTACCTTAGGCTTACACACATATGATCACATCCATCGCTCGAGTCCCGGGCGGAGATTCCTGACGCCTGCAAACAGTTGGACAATGAGGACAAGGCCAGACAAACGGACTGCTAGTCGAGGATCGTCTTATTGGAGAATTGTCATTGTCAAATCCCGTACCCGTCTTCCCGCTGCCGTAGCCGTAGCCATAGCCGTAGCCGTTACCGTGCTCGTCCCGTTGTTCGCTGTTCGTCCCCAGTTCCTCACCAACGCCTTTCCCTTCCCGTGTGTGGGTGTGGAGAACTGCCGGGTAGGTGCCTGCCTCGATCACGCATCTTTCCGCCTCGGCTCGCGCGTATGCAATGGCCCTTCCCCGTGCATGGCATGGCATGGCATGGCATGGGACATTTAGTGCATTGACGTCGGAAAAAGTCTTCCTCTGTCTCTCGCGACCCATGTTACACACCTTATCCGTGTACGGTTTACCTCTGTAAGGTATACCTCTGTAAGGTAGTTGTGAATTGTCTGAATGTAGGGAGACCGAAGATGGCACTGTAGGTATGTACGTTAGTTAGTTACGGAAGGTTCGGGGCCCCGATACCCGATGTCTTGGGCGCGGCATAGTAATACTGGGGAAAATGCTGGTCAAGCAGCTGGTCAAGTCGATCAATGGATGGAAGGATGAATGAATGGATGAAAGATAGAGCGGTGTGGTCACCGCAACTTCCCTCTCAGCTTCTCTTTCTTCTCTCCTCCACAGGCGACCCCAACGTGTTCGTTGGCCGGAGCTTGACGGTCCCTCAAGCTTTCCTCATAGCTGATTGTTTACTTTTTGGCGAACCTCGGACCTTTACTCTCGCCCTGTGATTCGCTCGCTTGCTGCTGTTGGCTGGCTAATCCACTGGCGCAGAGCCGTGGATGAGGTCTGTCTCGTAAGGTCTAGACAAGTCCATTGTTGTATCCCATCCCATCCCAAACAGATTGTTGTTTACCCTATCTATGCTACTGAATCTTGAACGTTGGAGCGTAAGAGCCCTGTTTGTTCATGTTGGCGGATGGATGGGTGGATGGGTGGATAGGTGCAGTGACAGCGTGAGTGACTGAGCCTAGGCACTGACGTTGGTGTATAGGTGCATATAATATCATTCTGTCTATGTTACTCGATACTAAACTGAAAGTTTTCGGGCCTTGATGAGGCAGCCATCGTGGTAGCTGACGCTGGCGATGATGATGACCATGACCATGACGATGGTGATGATGTTGGTGGTGCATGGAGCGGAAGGCGGTGAAGAAGACGCTAGGTTAGTCCCTCGTTCCTAGCACTGTTGACTTGTTCGTGTCCCGGGCGAGATACGTGTCGAGTAGGTAAGGTACAGTAGGTGTGGGATGGCGCCGTAGGGTACTCGAGTAATGTGTCGTGGTGCCTGAGGTGAGATACGAGTGATCGTATACGCCCAAAGGAACAAAAGGAGACAGAGACGGAGGACACGACTAAGACTGTCAGCAGTCTGCTTACCTCGAGTCAAAAAGTGTATGGACAATACCTTGACGAGTATTTCGTAGAGAAAGTGACTTCGAGATGGTGCATGCGTCTTGCAAGGACAGCATCCTAGCTGGCTGCCTGCAGATCATCGTTCGTGAGGCGCTTCTGCCCTATAACTACGTGGCTGGGCTCAAGCTCAGCTTAGGAGATCAGTCAGTGGGAAAGCGAGGACGATACCTCAAGCATGACACTGAGTTGGTTCATGTTGAACTTTCTCCTGCATGACTTGAAAACCTGCTGTATCAAAAAGTGATTCTCCCGGGTCAGAGAACAGCTCAGGCTCCTAAATATTGATCCGTTGATAGTAGTGGAATTTCTTTGCCGAGCTGGCACCCTCAGGTTGATGCCCTCCAATGTGGCCCGATTTAGACTCGGAGCCGAGCTTGGAGACTACCGTAAGGTACCGGGTATCTAAAAATCTACCGCCGTACTAAGTCTCCCAACTTCATGCGAACTGCTTCTACTGTACCTTACACATCAGGTACAGAGTAAGGTAGGTAGGGTAGCTCATGGCTGACAACACATCCCACATCCTACATCCCACCTCTCTCATCAGAAAAGGCTTAGGATCTCTTTCGAGCACGTCACTTTTCTGATACCATGATCCTTGTTCGCGCACCCAACCTACATCACACATCGACTACTCTCTGCACCTCCGCCTGGCGTCGTACTGTTCTGCATTTTGTTTGTCCACCATTCCGGTTCATGCCTGAAACCACGGAACGACTTGATTCCAAGGCCGGCAGGCTGGTCTCCGGTTCAAATGTGATGATCTGCTTCAGGGGATGGCCGATGATAGTCGACCTCGCTATTGGCTCTTGGCTTCGCCTCCCTTCCTTTCCATTGCCATTGGCTAACCTCCGAAACGAGTCTCCCAGACCGTCTTTCTCGGAGACCTGTTTGTAGACGCTTCTTCCTCTTTCACCCTCCCCCCGCGCAATCTACCCAAAGAGTCTCTGCAGCCCAGCCGAATAAGCTTATTAGCAGCTGAGCTTCTCACGACATCACGAGCCCGTAACCGATAAACGTTACGCTCACTGAACGCGTCAGAAAGCCGTGTCGCCACCGCCACCGCTGTTACCATCATCACCGCCACGATCTGTTACCTGATAGCTCTACGGTCGCTCATATGCTTTGCGCACCGAGTGCCTGCACCTTCGCCAAAGTGGATATCTCACTCCTTCTCATGCCCAAGGAGCAGGATGAGTCTTCACCTCCCCCCTTGAGCGAATCTTCGTCGGTGCAGGCGCCGACGACCCAGGCCACGGCTCCCGCACATCCCTCGGTTGCGACCAAGCGCGGACAGCCGGCCCATCCGTCGGAGTCGCCGGCGAAGAAGCAGTCCAAGTGGTCGGCCGACGAAGACGCGCTCATCATCGAGCTTCGTGGTAGTGGGATGAAATGGGAAGAGATCAGCAAGCGACTGCCAGGTCGGAGTGCCATCAGCTGCCGGCTGCATTATCAAAACTACCTCGAGAGACGGAGTGAGTGGGACGAGGAGAGGAAGAATAAGCTGGCAAGACTGTACGAAAGGCAAGCAATTCCCCTTCTGGTAGTGAAGTTGACGATGCCCCTCAAATTGCTAACAACACGCAGGTTCAAGCCAGAGATGTGGTCGAAGATAGCAGAGGAGATGGCCATACCGTGGCGTGCAGCGGAAGCTATGCACTGGCAACTCGGTGAGCAAGAGATGGCCCGTCGAGCAGGTGTCGTACCTTTCTCCTTGTCCAGCACCGCCGTTGAGACACTACCGAAAGGTCGGAGAGGGAGTGCCACCAGCTCACGGTCGAGAAGAGAATCATCGACGAGGTCTGGACCGACGCAGTTAGCCTCCGTCGGGGAGTTAACGGCGGGTATGCCGGCATATGTTTCGCCATTTGCGAGCGTACAGGAACCACAGCGACGGTCCCCACCCGGGCCCTATACGGAATCTTCGAGGCAGAAGAAGTGACGACCTTTTGTACAGCGTTAGTGGGCGGTGGTAATGTTGCATTTAGCGTGGGTTAGGATATCCTGTCTAGAGTACTAGCTTGATGCTGGTGTGGTGTTTCGCATTCGTCTTCTGCCGCTTTTCCCAAGTCTGATATTAGATTGTTTTCTTCTTGTCGCATGGTTATCATTGAGGCGGAGGCGCTGTTCACCCATGTAAAGTATTGTCGCTCTCTTTGGTCGCGATAGCCCACCAGTTGTCTTTCTCGTATCCTGCCTCGAGGACCGTGCCGCCCGCTGCGGTAATATCCCGTTCCAACTCCCCGGATCGGTACAGGTGGTAGTATCGATGGAACGTCTTCGTGTCAACGTCGGAAGCTCCCTTCATCACCCACGGCACCATGACATCTTGCTCATCTTTCTCACTCCAGCCCCGACGGCTCTGTTGCTGCTCCAGGGCCCAAACGTATATGAGCGCCTTGCCGCTGCTTCCGGGAGCAAGTCGTAAGGTTTCCAGTATAGTGGCAATAGCTTGCACCCGCCGGGTGGTAGTGGACAGGTGATGTACGACCGCAATGGAGATTGCGAAGTCGAAGGACGAAGGTGGATGTGGCAGTGTCAGAATGTCGGCAACAAGTGCAGTGTGAGGCTCATGTTTCGCGGCAATCTTTACCAGTGCTTCAGATCTGCACACCAGTATTAGCCAAAGCCAAAGCCAAAGCCAATGAAGGTCAATGAGATTGATATGGTGTTCAGCTCTTTTCTTGACTTATGCTAACCTATCTGAAGCAACAATGAACAGGTTTGGGTTGACACCCAAGTATTTACCGTTTCCACACCCCACATCGAGACCTATAGACCCGTCCGGAAGACCGTTCAGAAAGCTTTCAACGATAGGCCATGGCTTAGAAGCAGTTGTTAGCTTTCTTTCCTTGCGTCAGGATGCTCTACGTCTCGGGAGCGCACACCTTGTATCTAGTGGACGAAAAGTGAGATGCAATCTGTTGATAGACACCATGGACGTGCTCTTCTTCATATTCCCTGACTTTGACTTCTGAGCTGTCTTCCTCTTTCCATTGACTATCCTCCAGGTGATGATCTGGACAACTCTCGGTATGCATCCCCAACGAATGCCAATGCGGGTCCCATCTGGAGGTCGAGCTACGTTGAGGTGCTTGCCCTGCCCGCGCCGCATGCAGGTAGGTACAGATCCGGATTAGTGTCATGGCCTCGGGAAAAATTGCCTTTCCCAAGATTCCATTAATCAACCACCCACAACGAACTCCAAGTGGTGAGCATCGCGATCAGACCAACCACCCAATATCATTGTCTCGATTGTTCATTATTGAGTTTGGGCAAAGAAGTATAGACCCTTGAACCTCTGTCACTATCTTGGGTGGCTTCAAAACTCCTCCCGACAACTCAGTAGCGCCCTCCCGGTTTTTTTGCTGCAGCGTAAAGTCGTTCCAGATTTCTATCAGATCTGTCGCAGATCCTAAACTTGTGTCTCTTTGATACTTTTCGGAGTCATCTCTCCCAGGTCCCTCTTCCTGGGGGCTCAGCATTGTGAGAGAGCAAATTCCGGAAGCGGACTCCAATGAATTTCCGCTTCCGGACAATACAATAGGATATCTCGATCCTTTATTGTCTATCCTTGACCAAAATCCGAATTCAGATCTACAAGACCTGGCTTTGTTCGCGACAAGATGACAATCATGATGGAGAGACGCAAGATCGGAAGCTCAAAGACCGTTGTCTCTTTGAACCACCTATGCAAACTCTCGTCGGTTCTCCGACCTGATAATACCGCCCATGTACGTGCCCTAGAGGCATTGCTTCGAAATCCCATCAAATTCACTCCGGCCACGGAGCGGACCAAATCCGACAGACACAAGATGGCAAATTCGGTCGGGGATCGAATAATGAAGTGGAAGTCTGATAGAGACAGAAGGGAGAAGCGCCGTAGGCTTGTGGTAGGTGCCAATCTCCAGCATTCGACCTTCGAGGCTTACCTCCGCCATCAGATGAGGCACCTCAATAAAGCCTGGGAACCGTACATTGTGTTACAGGCCATTCGTTCTTTCGGACTGTTCAACACTGGGCAGACTTGCTACCGTAACGCATCTATCCAGGTGTTGATGCACTTACCAATCTTCCTAAATTGGCTGGAAGATTATCACCATCCTGATGACTGTAAGTTACGACGACTACTGCTCCAGAACTTAAAAGGCAGAAAACTAATTCATTATATCAGGCAAGATACGGGGACCGTGCATGGCGTGCCACCTGAGACACATGAAGGTTGCGTTCTGGGCGCGTTATTCCGGTGCCGCACAGCGTACTGCAGCTGTCAGGAAGGCAACTAATAAACTCAATCGAAACCTCAGACCCAGTAAGTCCTCTCGGTTGTCACTCTTCCAACCTTTCTAAAGTTTCTGTACCAGTGGGCTGGAAAGAACCCGAAGGCCTGCAACATGATTCTCGAGAGTTTCTCCTTTGGATACTTATGACCATAAGGGCGCAACTGCCACAGAAGTAAGCATACCCATGTTGTTGTCGAAGTCTTTCCGTGCTCTTACTTACCAGCCGCATCAGTCAAACCGAGATCTTGGATGCAATATTCTCGTTCGTCTCGGACGAAGAAATCGAATGTGCGAACTGCAAGACCAGCCGCTTCCTGGCTCCAAAAGACGTAACAAAGAACCCTGAGTTCAATTTATTCACCGACCTTGTGGGTACCCAAGCAGGGGATCAATTGATCAACATCATTCGGCGCAACTTCTACACCCAACGTGAGGCGAGGTGCGAGAACCCCCAATGCGGCGACAAAGGCGACAAGACGACCCGGCAGTTCATCACGCTCGCCCCCGAGGTCTTGATCTGCCCACTTAAGCGATTTGAAGGGAAGTGGAACCCAAGGAGGAGAAACTTCGACACGTTCAAAGTCACTACCAGGATCGCATTCCCCGAATCCCTCGACCTCAGCAAGTTCCACGGCCATCCGAAGCAGCAAATAGGCGAACAGCTGCTGTACCGTCTCTCGTCCATTGTCTACCACAGTGGCACCCTCAGTGGTGGACACTACATCAGTGTTGCCCGAGGACCCGACAATGTTTGGAGGGAACTGAACGATCAGCGGGTGTCGAACATTGAGAGGTGGACGGCATTAGCTTATCAGGGATTCCAGGCGTACATTCTCACGTATACGAAGGAAAGCGGACCGAACAAGGCGTAAGGCAGCGAGGTCATAGGGGCACTTCGGGGCTTGCTCCATGTACGGCGTCAACGGCAGTTGGAAAGGGGAGTCCTGGTTCCGCTGGAGTCGCTGGGTATGCCGGAGTCAAAGTTGAAATAATGAATCATAATACCCTATAGACTAGACGAAGAATCTTGCTAGAAGCATGCCAACGCTCACCGTTCCTAAGCAATAAGTGTACAGACCTACTCGTAGGCTGCGGGGTCACTAACACTCTTATCCTGAGAGGAACAGTCTAGAAAGCACAGGCAGTATTGGGATCATCAACGGCGAAGTGAAGCCTCGTCGTATTAGGCCAACCATCCACTTTGCGGCCAAGCCCTAACTCTTGAAGTGCGCGGGCATCTAGTCTTTCTGGGCCGCACTCGACTTCCGTCCAGTCTTCAGTAGCACAGCGGCCAGATCTGACCTCCTCCTGAAAACAGAACCCACCACCATTCAAAAGATTGTGCGCAGTATGAGCGAATCTGCTCTGCAGTGGGATGCACACTCGTATCTCTCCATTAATGCCGATCGCCCAGGAACATCACCTACCAATTACTGTTACAGAATAAGACATCTCTAACTTCATGCTTGGCGTGGTGGCGTAATGGTAACGCGTTGCTTTCCGGTGGCAAAGACTGTGGGTTCGAGTCCCATCCGCGTCGCTGATCTTTTGTTTTTGGCAATTGTGCTTCATCCCCTCTCTCACCTAGGGCTATTTCTGCCATCGAAAACGCTGCATTGGTGCTGGGATGCTGGCGTCGCTCGTTCAGTGAATGTTGAGTCGTGGTTTTATTTTCGCGAGTTCTAGCCCTAAGGCGAGACGGTGTTCTTCACAGGAACTTTTTGATACGTGCAGCAGGTAAGGTAGTATTTATAATGCGTCTTCCAACGTGAAAAAGATTTGATAGTATCAGTCTCCAGACTTCGTCAGATTATCGTCGGGAATTAGAAGTACCAGCCTTCTTCGTACGGGCCGTCCGCCTACGATCGATACCTTGAAAGCCTGTCGCATCATTGAACTCCAGTCAACTCTCGGCCGCCCAGCTCCACCCTCAACTCCACCCCATCCACCACACCATAACCAACCCCACCGAAATGTCCACGCTGCCCAGTCCAACAGCACTCCTAACCTCCCTCTTGACATCCCTCCCACCTGCACCGCGTACAGGACCCCTACCCTCCAACCCCCTCCTCTCCGCCCCTCCTTCCACACAATCCCTCTTCCTAACCCTGCACGCCCTCTTCCCCAACGAATTCCTCCCGGCCCTCGACTTGCTTGATCGAGGACTCGTCACTCGTGTTGTCATTCAGGGGCAGCAGCAACAGGAGCAGCAGGAACAGGAGCAGGCGCAGGCGCAGGCGCAGGAGCACGAGTACGAGCACGAGCAGCAGGCGGAGGAAGAACAAGTGCCGGACCAGACACCCTCCCTTCCGAACCGCAGCCTAGAAAGCGAACACCGCTCGACCATAGAAGGAGCAAGCGACGACGCAACAGCCGCAGCAGCTACCGCGCAAGACTCAGGACGTCGTAACCACGAGGCCAGCGCCAACACCGGGCGCCCGCATCCGGATCCGCCGGGCGACGACGACGACGCCACGGCGGCCCAGGCGGAGAGGGCGCAGAACGTAGTCTACTACGTGCGCTCCGCCGCCACCAGCACCAGCAGCGCGCGACGGGCAGGCCGCATTCGGAGCGCCGGGCTGGAGAGCAAGAGCTACGAAGTGCGCCTGCGGGCGTGGAACTGTTCGTGTCCGGCCTTCACGTTCTCCGCTTTTGGGACGGCGGCTGCTCCTTCTCTTAGTTCGGCGCGTGGTGGTGCTGGGGAGGTGGACGGTGACGAGGGCAGGGTGGAGAGGGTGGATGGTAGGGGGTGGGTTGAGGATCGATGGGGAGGGGAGGGAGAGATAGGTGGGGGAGAGAAGGGTGGG
>JAABUJ010001423.1_pt1 | contig 35600 bp, 34 predicted proteins | sample 5559131 | NCBI WGS metagenome assembly JAABUJ01 (sample SAMN10711875, study PRJNA513366) | rock metagenome | isolation source: Antarctica rocks | place: Antarctica: Victoria Land, Mt New Zealand nord | collected 2016-01-07 | reverse complement strand
AGTCGCTGCCGAGAAAGACGGCAGCGCCCTTCAGTCCGTCCGCGAGTGCCGGACCATCCATGACGGTCGTCTGCCAGCAAGGCATGTAGACGAACGGGATGCCAAGGGCGCGGCACTCCTTCGGAAACCGCTCAATCGCTTCCGGCACCGTCGGCCCGATCAGCGCGATGTTAATCGCGGCGGCATCGAGGTTGTGAAATGACGTCAGATCACTGCGCGCCATCGCGCCGGCATAGAAACCCATCACGGTATTGTTCTTCGTGTCCGCCGTGATGAAGCAGGAGGCGGTCATCTCCTCCGGCACACCGATCACCGGGGTGGTATCCACGCCGATTTGTTCGAGAAAGGCGCGGTAGGTGTCGAAATCATCCGCCCCCGCCGTGGCGAGAATCGAGCAGGGCTGCTGGAGGAGCGCGAGTGAGTAGGCGATGTTCCCTGCCACGCCGCCACGCTGCTTTTTCATCTTCTCCACGAGAAAGGAGATGCTGAGGACATGGACCTTATCCAGCATGATATGATCCCGGAAATCGCCGGGAAAGTCCATAATGAAGTCGTACGCGAGCGAGCCGGTCACCACGACCGCTTTCGGCCTGATTACCGCGCCGTCTCTCATTCCGATTCCGATTCTACTGTCGTCCGTCATGCGCCCTTCTTCCTCTTTGCAGTCATCAGTCAGCGGCATGTGCTGTCGTGGCTTCGCGATCCGCCATCACGCGACCCGCCTCTCGATAAGGTGAACGCAGAATTCCCGCATCCGTGATGATCGCGGTGATCAGATCGGCAGGTGTCAGGTCGAAGGCGGGATTGGCGGCGGGGATACCTTCCGGCGCAGTGCAAACGCCGCCGACGGGCATGAGCGGCGCACCATAGGTCGCCATTCGCTCACTCTGCGCCCGATCTTCGTCCGCGATAGCCTGCACTTCGGCGAGGAGCGCGGTGGCACGGGCGACGCGCATCATCCGGTCAATCGCCCAACTGAGATTGACCGCCGTCGGGCGCGTCGCCCGCAATTCCTCGGCGCGCATGGCGATGTGCATGATGAGCATACGTGTATCATGCGCATCCCATTCGTGGGCAGCGAGGGCAACGCCAATCGCGGACGCGCCGTGTACCTGCATCGTGCGGATCGCATGGGCGACCTCATCCGGTGTGCGGAGCGTCAGCCAGATTTCCTCGTGCGGCAGGCGGGTCTGGTCCATCAACACGACTGCACCGTCGCGCCATGCCACCGTCCGGAAGTTTTCCTGTGCATGTGCCTGCGCCACTAACCCTGTACCCCATTGATGACAGGACTCCAGTAACAGCAAAAACGGCCGCCCATAATGAGCAGCCGCACGTTCTCCTGGCGTTCAGGGGTTCGGCGGACCGCTCATCGTCCAACGCAGATGCGCTGGCGGCATTGGCACCATCCTCACTTGTGAGGAAGGTTGCCGGGCTTCGTCGGGCCTGTCCCTCCACCGCTCGTGATGAGTGTCCGGAGTCTCTTCACTTGTTGACGCGCAGCATAGCACATCGCGGTGATAGAAACAACACGCGTAAACACATTGACAGATCAGAACGGGTGTACTATCATTGTGTTCGTACAGGAGAACATCGGTTCTTGAGTCGAGGAGGTCCGTCGTGACGATTGCACTATTTCCCCGCCGCGCATACGCTGTTCGCAAGTTGACCCACGTTGGCGCCGCCGTACGAAATGCAGTTACAAGTCTGCCCGTGCGAAGGCCGGAATCGCAATCAAGCGTGAATATGGGGCGTTGGGCGCCTCTGCCCGGTGAATATGCCGGGGCGTGGGCATGCCCGCTGGATGAACGATTCCCCGCGATCACGACGCCTGGCATGACCGCGCCGATCGCATGTGGGCAGAGTGAGGCGGTCGTTCTCCACCTCGCCGGAACGTGGAGCGGGCACGTTGCCTTTGACGGTAGTGCGGACGGTATCACCTGGTGTCGCGTCACCCTTGCATCGCTCGCCGGAGGCAACGCAGAGGACGAAACGGATCATCCCGGGCTTTGGCGGACGCTCCCCGGTCAGCACATCACACACCTTCGCCTTCAGGTTATCCGCCTATCGCATGGCGTGATTCTCGCCTCCGTCGCCGCCGCACCATTGGTGGGCTACCCCATTCCGCACTCTCTCAATCCCGCAGCATAGACAAGATACGCGATGAAGAGCAAGACCCGGTGCGTCCCTCACGATGTGCCGGGTCTTGCCTGTCGGGAAATGCGTACGACAGGAAACACGGTGCGCGTCTCCATAATGGAATTTGCGTCTTTAGTGATATATTAGACTGGAGGCCATCACATAAACGCAGGTGGTACGTTCTTATTCACGACGGATGCATCGTGGGTTGGAGTGCAGCAAGAGAGAGACATGTTGGCTTTAGACGCTGATACCGACACCGAACGTACGCTCCATGCGGCCTTGGCGCTCGAAGCGGCGCTCCTGACTCTCGGCGCGGCGGACGACATCGAATCCGTCGCGCAGGCGATTGCGGACGGCGCACGAAACCTCACAGACGCCGTCCTCGTGACGCTCGCGATAGCGTCGCCCGATGAATCGGGGACGCGGGTGATTGCCAGCGGCGGCATGGAAGCCGATGACGCGGACGAGACGGGGGTTGACCGACTGCCCGTTCGCACGTTTTCCCTCCACACCGAGCGCCATGACGACGAGACCCTGCCCCTCCTACGCCTTCATGGGGAGATCACCCCAACGGGGGGGGCAGGAATTGCCCTCTTAAAGCGGCTCGCCCCGCACGCGCGCCTCTCCCTCGCGCGGGCACACCACCTCGAGAGAATCACTCGCCTCGCCTATTCTGATCCATTGACCGGTTTGGCGAATGCCCGCGGATTGCACGTCGCGCTCGACCGGATGGCGCTCGTCGCGAATGCGGATGGCCGGTCACTCGCGCTTCTCATCATTGACCTCGATGATTTCCGGCGCTACAACACGTTTTGGGGCCACCTTGTCGGGGACGCCGCACTGCAGGCGTTCGCCCGCGCGATCCGCAGCGCGATGCGGGGCAGACATTTCGTTGCCCGCGTGGGCGGGGAAGAATTCGCGGTCCTGCTCCCCGACGCGGACGAGCATGAAACCCGTGCCGTCGCCGCCCACATCCACGAGGCGATTGCCAGAGGCAGCAGCGGGTTACCGAGTCCCTTCACTGCGAGCATCGGCATCGGCCTCTACCCGAACGATGTGCCCGACGCCTTCAGCCTCTATGCCGTCGCGGATACCGCGATGACGATGGCCAAAAAGGCGGGCAAGAACCGCACATTCCTCTTTGAGAGCATTACATAACCGCCAATATCGCGCGCGGCGATACAATTTCGATGAAACGGCGATCATGAGATCGGCATTCTTCGGCAAATCGCGTCGCCATCGTCACAAAAGGCGAGCCTCATTCGTTCATGCTTTGTGAGGCGTGCATCGTACGGGGGATGCCGCGCTTCCGCAGCGAATGATTGAGTACGACGCGCATCATGGGTGAGAAAACGGAAGAGAAGGGATGACACCGTGACCGAGATGGCTACCGTGACACGGACGGGGAAGATGACGCTGATTAACGAACGCGTGGAGAGCGAGCAGTTGCCCCTCCGGGACCAGTTGTCCCAGGACATCGCACGGGTGACGTGGGGCGGCGCACGCCAGCTTGCCGCAGCGCTCACGCCGTTTGGCCTGACGCTTCAGCAGTACTTCACCCTGGGCGCGACCAACCGCGTCGGCGAATGCACGATGGGCATGCTCGCCAGCCAGACGCACCATTCGCTAGGTACAATGACGGGGATTGTCGACCGTCTCGTCCGGCAGGGGCTCGTAACGCGATGCTCCCATACGACAGACCGGCGTATCGTCCTCGTCCAACTGACGACCGACGGCATGGAAACACTCGCACGCATCGAGGATATGCGGCAAGAGCAACTAGATAGCGCACTGACGAAGATGGGGGAGCCACAGGCGCGCAACCTGATCCGCCTCCTCGGCCAGTATCTGGCTGCGATGGACATCAACGTGACGGATGCGCTCTCCGGCCCCGGCGTGTTTGCCTAAGCGGTACACACATCACTCGGCCCACGATCGCGTTTCCGTCCCTCCTCGAAAGCAGGCATTCCCAGCCTGTTCTTTCAGTTTCTCCGCCCTGGTCGGCATGCGGAGGGAAGCGGCCAAGAGGTATCTTGGCCGCCTTCACCATCTATGTTTGGTTATCGCGCGTACACGCGTGCATCCCGTCGCTTCAAGACGACACCTGCACCGATGCCAGCCGCCACCATAAACATGATCGCTATTTGCGCGAAATTCGGCGAATCCTGACGCGATGCCCGGTCGCTGGCAACGCTGTCACCCCTCATGCCCGGTTCTCGTTTCGGCACGCGTTATTTGAAGGTGGAGAAGGTGATCTCCTTGGCGGTGATGAACTCCAGCAGTACCGGCGTGCCTTCCTGTGTCTTCTGGATGCCGCGCTTGATCGCCGGGATGATCTCCGCCGGGTCGGTGACGCGCTCCCCGTACCCGCCGAACGCCTTCGCCATGTCGGCATAGTTGCCGCTGATGTCGGTGCTGCGATACTTTTTGGTCGCGGTCTGCATGATCGGCAGTTCGATCGCCATCGAGAAGTTGTTCATCAGCATGGACATGATCGGGATACGCTCGCGTACCGCCGTTTCGAAGTCCATCCCCGTAAAGCCAATCGCCGCGTCGCCCCAGAAGTTGATGCAGAGTTTGTCGGGTCGCGCCAGTTTCGCACCCATCGCGAGACCGAGGCCGTATCCTAATTGGGTGGACTTGCCCCAGCCGATATACGAGAGCGGTTCTTCCGCCACCCAGAATGGCACGATCTGGTCACGCGGGCTGCCGGCGTCGTGCGTGATGATCGTGTTTTTCACATTAACCGTGTGGAGCAGGTCCCAGATCACGCGATAGGGTGAGATCGGCGTCTCGTCGCTGGTCAGTTTCGGCTTCCACTCCGCAAGCCATTGCGCGCGGCCAGTGGCGATTTGCTCCTTCACTGCGTCCACGCGCCCGCGCGGTTTCCCGCCGAGTCGCTCCGACACGGCGGCAATCAACGCGTCCAGCGTCAGCCCTGCATCGCCGATCAGCGCGTACTGCACGGGAACATCCTTGTTGATATCTCCCGCATCGAGCGTCGCGTGGATTAAGGTCTTTCCGGTCGGCATCGTTACGCCGTAGTTCGTGCGTGCCAGCGAGCAACCGATACCGAAGATCACGTCGGCATTCTGGAGAGCATCCCAGACCGGCCGGGGCATCGAACGCCCCGCGCACCCGAGGGCGAGCGGATGCGTCTCCGGGAAAGCGCTCTTACCCTGAATCGTCGTCGTCACGGGCGCTTCCAGCAGTTCCGCCAGTTGACGCAGTTGCGGCCATGCCTTCGCGTAGTGGACACCCTGCCCGGCATAGATCACTGGCCGCTCCGCCGCTACGAGCACGCCCGCCACCTCGTCCACGGCGAGCGGGTCCGGCCCGGAGCGGAAGCGGGTCGTCGGCGTATATGTAATCGGATCGGAGACCTCCTCGGCCATTACGTCCGTTGGAATCTCAACGAGCGTCGGGCGTGGGCGGCCATTCTTCGCCTGGGTGAAGGCGCGCCGCAACGCGTCCGGTACGACACTCGCGAGCGTCACCTGCTCGGCGGACTTGGTGACATGCTGGAAGTTCATCACGGCGCTGAAGTTCGGCGGCACATTATTGAGATGGCGCGGAAATCCGGCAGGCAAGACGACGATCGGAACAGAATCGGCGTACGCCTGCGCGACACCACCGAAGGCATTCTCGGTGCCCGGCCCGTGCTGCATCGTGAAGACACCGATCTGGTCGCCGGACGTGACCCGGCTCACCGCGTCGGCCATATGGAGGCCGGTGCGCTCCTGCCGGACAATGATCGTGCGAATATCCGCCTCTGCGGCCGCCTCGATGATCGGGTTGACGGGATAGCCAATCAGGAACTGAACTCCCTCACGCTTGAGGATTTCGGCGACGGCTGCGGACACTTTCATGCGTGCTCCCCCTCATGATCTCTGCGAATAGCCTCTACAGCGATTATAACCGCTTGCCTCGACAATACCACGTACATCCGTGCCGGAAACTATTCATGGGGTGAACAGGCACAGCAGCGAGTGATGTGTGAACAACACAAAAAGGGCCCGGCGTCACAAGCCGGGACCCAGTCAAATCGCCTGCGTGCGTAGGCGCTACGGAGCGCTGACGATGTGCGCCCTACTCGTCCCAATGTTCAGGAAGTTGGACGTGACCACGACATCCGTGGAAAGGCCAGTTCCAGCCGAGGGAACAATCGTCGTGCTCACGTACAGCGGGCTCCCATTGAGGCACCCCGCGCCGCCGCCGTCGCCACAATAGGGGCTGACGTTCGTCGAGTACTGCGGCGGCGTGTTCGGTACGCTGTCCGTGCAAGTGTATAGGCTACTCGTGCAGTAATTCGATTCGGGCGCGCCGCCGAGCCTGTGGGAGTAGCACGCGTAATCACCGATGTCGCACCCCAATACCTGGAAGGCGCGATTCGGGACTGCCGCTCCCACTGACCCGGCGCCCACGAACGCCGTCATAACCATCAATCCGCCGACGGCCATTGTCACGAGTTTATGCACAAAATGAGTGGTCATCGTCTTCTCCTGTATCCAACGCGGACACGATGGGGGAATCATACACCACGCATGTATTGTGCGCAAAATCAATGAGATTTTATGCGTAGCGGGGTGGACGACCGTCCGTTTCGCGCGGCATAAGGGTGCCGCCACGAGCGATCAGCCAATCCACGACCTCGCCGACGACGGCATCCGGCGTGCTTGCGCCTGCGGTCACGCCGACGGTTTCCTTGCCCTCAATCCACGCCGGATCAATCTCCGCCGTGGACTCGATGTGATACGACGGCGTGCCGAGATGATTGCCGATCTCCGCCAGATGTCTGGTGTTCGCGCTCTTGCGCCCGCCGATGACGAGGACGACATCCGTCTCGCGCGCCAGATTACGCATCGCCAATTGGCGATCCGTCGTTGGCTTGCAGATCGTGTTGATGACGCGCACCTCGCCACCGAGCGGCAACGCCAGCGCGGTCAGTTCGTTGGCGAAGGCGATCACTTCATCCATCTCGCTCGTCGTCTGCGTGACAACCGCGACCTTGCGGGGTGGCTTCTCCGCCCACGCGCCATCGGCATCGCGGCGGATATGCCACGGCAAATCTTCGATGCTCTTTGTCGCCAGCGCGCCCGCCCCGGCCCAGCCGAGGATGCCCCGCACTTCCGGGTGCTTCTTGTCGCCATAGACGACGACGGTGTACCCCTCATTCGCGAGATCGCGCGCGATCTGCTGCGGCTTCTCGACGAGCGGGCAGGTCGTATCCACGACCTGTGTCCCCGCGGTACGCGCCTCATCCGCCACCCACGGGGCCGCGCCGTGCGCCGTAATCACCATCACACCGTCCGATGTCGCTTGATGCACTTCGTTGATGACGCTGACGCCCCTGCCCTCCAGGTCGCGTACCACCTGCGGGTTGTGGACGACATCGCCGAGCATGCGGACGGATTTCCCCTCGTCCGCCAGTGCATTGACCATCTCAATCGCGCGGCGGACGCCGAAACAAAAGCCCATTTCGTCCGCCAGGATGATTTTCATATCGTGCGCCGCCCTTTATCGCTCGTCCATGCCTACTACGCGCCATTGCGTGCAGTTAAAGTATACACCTACTCTCCAGCCACCCGTTCAAATCCCGCGTCGAACGGCGCGATGGCACGCTTGATGTCATAGCGGGCGGCAGTGGCGCGGAAGGGAGCGGGATCGGGGAGGAGCGGGGCGCGGAGCACGGCGGCGATCCGTTCGGCGAGCGAGCCGGCTTCCCCCGGCCGATAGAGATTCGTGGCGGGTGCGAAGGAAGGGTAGGAGAGCGTGTTCGGCAGCACCGGGATGCAGCCGCAGTACATCGCTTCGAGCGCACCCGTCGGGAAATACTCATGCTCCGCCGTGGAAACGACCAACTGGCAGCGCCAGAGGAGACGCGCGTACTCCTCGCGCGAGGGGCGCTGGCCGTAGTGGACGAGTTGAGCCGCGAACTCGTCCCGCGCCTCCTCGAACTCCGGCGAGCGGCCATGCGGGTTCGTTCCCGCCAGCGCGAGGCGAAAGGGAATGCGCCGCTCGACGAGATCGCGCAAGGCGGCGAAAAAGATGTCCGGGCGCTTGTCATAGTCCCACCGGCTGTTCCAGAGGATTACCGGCGGTCCCGGTGTGAGTGGTGTGGCGAGGGCCGTCTCCCGCTCCGCGTCGAGGGCGCGCAGATCAATCCCCGGCGTGAGAATCTGACTGCGCGCCGCAACGATGTCCACGACATGCAGCGCGCGATATTCCGGGAAGACGCGTAGGAGGCGGGGGAGCGCAGCAAGGAACTCGTCGCGATGCTCTGACGTGTTGAACCAGACTTCGTCCGCCGCGAGCATCCCGTCGAGGTTTGCGAGCGGCAATGTCACGTCCCGCTTCTCCCACGGCGGCAGGGGGAAACTGAGTTGGTTCGTGTGGAAATAGACGATCACGCGCGCATCCTTCAGTCGGTGGCGCGTCATGCCGAGAAATGCAGGCAGGTTGAGCATCTCCCCCGCCAGCACAAGATCGAACGAGCCGGACACGTCATTGAGCATCCGCGCCAGTTCGTAGTGTGCGCCCCGCATCCGCCACTTCCAGAAACGCGCGGGCAGTGTCAGCGGCACGATCTCGTGCTGACTGTAGTTGACGAGGTTCTCGATAAACGCGCGGTGCGACCCACCATAGGTCGGCTCGACCGCGAGAATACGCAATCGCCGCCCGGTTGGTGCGGCATCCGCAGATAGGGAATGTCTGGTCGCATCACTCATACGTGCGAAGTATAGCGCACTTTGTGAAATGAGGGACAAACGCATTTTCCAAGACCAGCCGCACACAGCATCCACACCGTAAAGAGGCGCGTCAACAAACGAGAGTACCTTTGGCTTATTCATTGACAATCGCGTGTACAATGCAGGCACGGACTTTCGCGGACACCAGCATTCAAGCGCCCTCGTCGGGCGAGTGGATTATTCTTTATCCGGGGATCGAGGCGAGATGAAGGTGATCGTTAACCATGATTTATGCGAGGGCAATGCCCGCTGTGTCCTGGCCGCGCCGGAAGTCTTTCAACTGCAAAACGATGACCAGAGTTACGTGCTGATCGAGCATCCCGGCGAGGATTTGCGCCCGAAAGTGGAGGAAGCCGTCCGGTTTTGCCCGCGCCAGGCGATTTCCCTGATCGAAGAGTAGCGGCCGAAGACGCGGCCCGTATTACGTTCCCGGTGTCGAACGGTGTGACATGGAGGAGGCTTCACGATGGCTCAAGTTTCTTCTCTGCGGATCGAAGATAACGATCTCGCGAACCTCGATGTCTTTGTGCGAGGTGGGCAGCACGAGATTTGGCGGCGGATGCGTGCTGAGGAGCCGATCCACTGGAATCCGGGCAACGACCGCTTCGTCCCCTTCTGGTCCGTCACCAAGTACGCGGACCTGATCGCCGCCTCCCGCGATACGACGACCTATAGTTCACAGCAGGGCATCTCGATGGCGGCCAATCCCGCCGACCCGGCGACGATGGTTGGGGCGGGGAAGATGCTCATTATCATGGATCCACCGCGCCATGTCCGGCTGCGGCGCCTCGTCAACAAAGGCTTCACACCGCGCGCGACCGCCCTCTTGGAACCGAGCGTGCGCGAGATCACGACCAAAATCATTGACGATGTCGCATCGCGCGGCGCATGTGATTTCGTGACCGATGTCGCGGCGCTCCTGCCCCTCGCGGTGATCTGCTCGATGATGGGCATCCCGCAGACGGACTGGCCCTTGATGTTCGAACTGACGAATCAAGGGCTTGGTTCCGAGGACCCCGAATATCAGACAGTCGCGGGGAGCGGGCCGGAGACGGCGGCACGGTCGCGGCGGGAAATGTTCGCCTACTTCGCGCAGCAGGCTGAGGAGCGGCGGGGGGACCGTCGGGATGACCTCGTCAGTCTCCTTGTCGGCTCTGAGGTGGACGGCGAATCGCTCTCCGAGGAGGAACTGCTCTTTTTCTGCCAACTGCTCATCCTCGCGGGCAATGAGACGACGCGCAACGCCATCTCCGGCGGGCTACTCGCCTTATTCGAGCACCCGCAGGAGCGCGCCCGGTTGCAAAACGACCCCGCGCTCCTGCCATCCGCCGTGGAGGAAATTCTGCGCTGGACCTCGCCCGTCGCGCACATGATGCGCTACGTAACGCGCGACACGGTATTGGGCGGCCAGCCTCTGCGCGCGGGAGAGCGTGTCCTGCTTTGGTACCCCTCGGCAAACCGTGACGAGGAAGTCTTCCCAAACGCGAATATGTTCGATGTCGGACGGACGCCGAACGAGCACATCGCCTTCGGCATCGGCGAGCACTTCTGCCTCGGCGCATCCTTCGCACGCCTCGAATTGCGCGTGATGTTCGAGACGCTGCTCGCGCGCCTGCCGGACATCGCGCCCGCTGGCCCTGTGGATCGCCTGCGCTCCGGCTTCATCGGCGGTATCAAGCACATGCCAGTACGGTTCACTCCGCAGCCAGCGAGCGCATAACAAATGCTTGCAAAACCGCCAGGACGCCAAGGACACCAAGAAGAATCAAGAAGAGATTTTACTCATTTCTTTCCCGTCTTGGCGGTTCATCTCTGTTGGATTTTGCAATCGGCGATGAAGCGTAAGGAGGCGGCGCGATGCAGTTCGGCTTGCAGATCAACCCTTATCTGAATGGCCCGACCGGCAATCCGTGGGATAGTGTCGAACGTATCGCGCGAGTCACCGACGACAGCGCCTTCGACTCGCTTTGGGTTTACGACCACTTTCTGTATGAAGGCGGCTATCCCGGCCATCCGTATTCCGAGCCGGTGATGGAGTGCTTCACGACGCTCGGGGCGATTGCCGCTATCACACGGCGCATCCGGCTCGGCCAACTCGTTCTCGGCGTGCCGTATCGTAACCCGGCGGCCATGACCAAGATGGCGACGACGCTCGATTTAATCAGCCACGGCCGCTCGATCCTCGGGCTGGGCGCAGGCTGGCACAAACGGGAGTATGAGGGCTACGGCTGGGGAGAATTTGAGCCTGCTCCCGTGCGCATGAAGCGGCTGGAGGAGGCGCTACGCATCGTGCGGGCGATCTGGACCGAGCGCCCCGCCCACTTCGAGGGGACATATTATCGCCTCGACCAGGCGAACGAGAACCCGTCGCCGGTTCAGCGGCCTCACCCGCCGATTATGGTCGGCGGCAGCGGCGAGAAGGTGACGCTGCGGCTCGTCGCCCAATACGCCCAGTTCTGCAACGTCTCGGGTGATCCCGAAACGGTCGCCCGCCTCTTCGCAAGCCTGCACGAGCATTGCGCGCGGCTCGGTCGGCCCGATGAGGAAATCACCCGCTCGATCTACACGACGGTCGTGATCGGCAAGGACGACGCCGACGTTGCGGCGAAGCGCGAGCGGCTGGCCCCATTCATTCCCGATGGCGCGCTGATCGGCACGCCCGATCAACTGATCGAAATCTTCCGGGATTATGCCCGCGTCGGCTGCCAGTACGTCGTCTTCCGTACGCCGGACTGGGTGGATGTCGAGCCGGTGCAATTGTTCGCCGAGCGCGTCATTCCGGCTCTGGCCGACTCGTAGCGCGATGCGCGAAACACCTACGGCAGGCTCGTCGCGCGGACGGCGACATCGTTGGTGGCGATCCAGCGGCGGCGGACGGCGCCGACGAGGTAGAGCGAGCCGGTGACGCAGACGAGGTCGTCCGGCTCGGCGAGGTCGAGGGCGGCAGCCACCGCCGCTTCGGGGTCCGGCTCCGCTTCCGCCGGGATGCCACGGGCGCGAATGCGCTCCGCCAGTTCCGCCGCCGGGGTGACGGCGCGGTTGATGATCGGCGCTTGCGTCGTGATGATCGCGGCGGCAATCGGCGCGACAACATCCAATACCGCCGTCGTATCCTTGTCTGCCACCATGCCGAGAACGAACACGACCCGTTTGCCGTGGAAGAGTGCGCCGAGGGCCGCGACGAGCGAGCGCGCCTTGTCCGGGTTGTGCGCGCCGTCTATCACGACGGTCGGCACGCCGGGACCGCGCTGCATCACTTCCAGTCGGCCGGGGAAGAAGGCGTTTTCCAGCCCCGTGCGAATCGCCTCGTCCGGCACCGCAACCCCTGACGCATCGAGCACCCGCACAGCGGCAACGGCGGTCGCGGCATTGGTCACCTGATGCGCGCCGAGCATGCGTATCTGGGCGTCCGCCATTTGCCAGTCGCCGTGCCGCAGCGTGAAGGTCGCACCCTCCGGCCCGAGCGCGTGGATCGTCGCGCGCATCGCATCGGGCGGCGCGTCGGTGTCGTTGATATGCACCGTCGTCAGCGGCGCGCCATATGCTTCCGCCTCGTAGCGGATAACAGCGAGCGCGTCCGGCGCGGTCGTCGCGGTGACGGCGGGCACACCCGGCTTGATGATCCCCGCCTTCTGATAGGCGATGTCGTGCAGTGTGTAGCCGAGGATGCCCGTGTGGTCGAATCCGACATTCGTGATAACAGAGACGTGCGGCGTCAGGACGTTCGTCGAATCGTGCCGCCCGCCGATGCCGACCTCCACAACGGCGGCGTCCATCCCATGCCGCGCGAAAGCGGTTAGGGCAATGCCGACCGTCGCCTCGAAGTACGACGGCGGGCCATGCACCCCTCCCGCCTCCATCGCAGCGGCATGGACGCGCAACTCATCCACGAGCGTGACTAGTTCGGGAATGGAGAGATACGTGTCATCAAGGCGGATTTTCTCGGTGAACGCCTGCAAGTACGGCGAGGTATGCAGACCAGTGTGGTGGCCCGCCGCGCGCAGGATGCTCGCGAGCATCGCGGCGGTGCTACCCTTGCCACTCGTGCCGGTGATGTGCGCGATCGGGTAGCGGCGGTGGGGATCGCCCCAGCGACATAGCAACATTCGCTCCCGCGAGAGATGCACCTGCGGATCGTACCCCGCTGGGCGCGTTGTGTACCACTTCAGCAGCGATTCGAGATACCCGACCGCCGCCTCATACTTGGCCAATAATTCCGCATCCTCACCAATCGCTCTATTCATCGCGGCCCTTTCTGAAACCATTGAACCGCGAAGGCGCGAAGGACGCGAAGAGGAAGAAGAAAGGAAAAGAAGATTCTTCTCTTTCCCTCTTCGCGTCCTTCGCGCCTTCGCGGTTCAAATCTCTTTCTCGATGATGCCATGAGCGCGGAGGAAGGTGAGGACGGCTGCGGAGAAGGCCTCGGTCTGCTGGCCGTGGACGCTGTGGCCGACGTTCGGCACCGTGACGACGGTTGCATCCGGGATCAAGTCCTTGTGACGGGCAGCAGCGGTCTCCGGCACAGCGCCACCGAGTTCTGGCATGCCGCGCACGAGCAGGAACGGGCAAGTGACGCGCGGCAGAAGATCATCGTAGGTCTCCCCGGCGGCAAGCCCGACGCCTTCCGGCGCACCGAGAAAGACGCCATCGGCGGTGTTCTGGACGCGTGTCGCCCGCTCCATCGCCTCGCGGTAGGAGTAGTTCGGGTTGCGATCCATCTCCATCTGAATCAGTTCGGGCAACGGGCGGCGGACATTCCTCAGCCACTCCTCGCCATGTGCGCGTCGCTGATCGGGTGTCGCCTGCTCCTCACCCCACAAATTGCTGTCCTCGACGACGACAGCGGCGAGTTCGCCCGCGTGCTCCGCAGCGATCCGTCGCACAATCGCCCCGCCGAGCGAGTGACCGATCAGCACGGGCGGTCGCTTCAGCCGCATCTTGCCCATCGCCTCCCACACATCCGCCGCGTAGTTCGTCAGCGTGTAGCCCGTCTCCGGCTTATCGGAATCGCCATGCCCGCGCAAATCCACCGCCATGACGGAGAGCGTCGGCCAGAGATAGGTGAGCGGCGGAAGCCAGGACTGCCAACCACTGGAAAGACCATGCACGAAGACGGCGGGATAGCCGTCAGAGGGCCAGGCGGCAGTGCGGATGCGCAGGCCATTGGCAAGGATGAACCCCGTTTTCGCCAGCGGCGTCTCAGTACGAGTGAGTGACATCGGGCAACTCCATTCCAGTAGTCAGTAGTCGGTGGTCGGCAGAACGATGGGGCAGGATGATGAGTTGCCGCGCCACCATGAGTATACGCATCCATTCCGCGTGATACCAGCAGCGAGCGGGACCCGCTCTTCGACTGCCGCCCGCCGACTGCCGACTGCCCGCTCTATCTTCATTGGGCAATCATTTTACATTTTTCGCATTCGCCTCGAATGTTTATCGTCTACACTTGGGTCATCAGGAAGTGCGGTAGACTCCCTGTCGCTCGTGTAGGAGGCATTGGTTTATGGCATCGGGTACACGCAAACGGGTAATGATCGGGATCGTCGCGGCGATCGTCGCGCTACTGACCGTGGCGACGACGGTATTCGCATCGGGATTCGGCGGCAGGCATGATTTCGCTGCCCCGACGGGCAACAATCAACCGAGCACTAACCAGCCGGGGAACACTAATCGGGGAGATCGGGGCTTCGGCCCGCGCGCCATCGTCACGGCGGTGGATACAACAACGATCACGCTCGGCGGGGTGCCGCAGCAGATCGCGACTGTCAAGGTTGATCAGAGTGTCAAACTCGTCGCCATCCAACCGGACGGCACGACGAAGGACGTGACAATCGGCGACTTCAAGGTCGGTTCGCTCGTCGCAGTGCATTTCCAGTTCAACGGGCGTGGTGGTCGCGGTCACGGCGCCGGTCAGCCGGGTACCACGCCAAATCAACCCGGAAATGGCTCCCCCCAACCGGGCGCTGCGCCGAACCAACCCAGCAACAATCAGGGTCAGCCGAACGTCACCGTGACGGAACTGGCACTCGTCCCGGTAGGACAGGTGCGGGTCGAGGGACTTGTCACCGCTACCGGTAGCACGCTGACCATCGTAGATGGCGGTGGCCTGCAATTGACGATTACGCCTACCAGTGGCGCGACGGTGACAAAGGGCACCGCGACCGCCAGCGTCACGGACATCAAGGTCGGCGACCGCATCACGGCCACCGGCACGCAGAATGGCGCGACGGTGAATGCGGCCACGCTCCGCATCTTCGATCCAAGCGCAATGAAATCCGGCATGCGGCCCGGCATGAAGCCAGGAAACGGCACCCAGCCCGCGCCCCCCTCGGCGTAGCGCCGCTCTTCCCATCCCGCTCGCACGCCGCTCCGGTTTCTGACCGGGGCGGCGCTTTTTATTATCCCAGTGTTAGGTTATGGTCAGGAGAGGAACCAGAGGACGATCAGGACGAGGCCGATGATCGAGGCGGGTCGCCAGATCATCCGGCGGAATCGCCCGATCGAGCCGAACGTCGTGCCGCCACCGACCGTCTGCGCCACGAGCGTCGGCGCGGTAAGCACCGGTCCGGCGAGCAACACGAAGACCACCGCCCGCAGGAGTTCGATGCCACGCGTCGGCGAGACCGCCCGGAGTGCGTCGAACGTCCACCAGAGCGCGATACCGAGCAGGACGAGCGCGCCCGCAAAGAGCGCTACACCCGCGCTCCCCCGAACAGAGAGTGTCGTCCCGTACTCGATCACAGCAGCCGCGATATAGATGACGACGAGGATCATAAAGACCGCGAAGACTGGATAAAACATGCGCCGTTTCCATTCCTTTGCCGCTACCGAACCGCCGCGCGCCAGTATAGCACGGGTCCGCTGGCGTAGGCTTCAGCCTGCGAAATATAGAGGTGGGACCTCACCAGAGAGGGATCGCAGGCTGAAGCCTACGCCACCCCATATTGTCCGCACAATACGTCAAATGGCGCGCTACGGTGGAAAATTGCGACAGATCGCTTGTTCGTCTTGCATATGTACGTACACCTGTGTATGATATGCGATGCGGAGGCAGTATCACCGCGAGGACGCACGATGGAACAGCATGTGAGCAATGTACACGGGCCGACACGGGCCCGCACGCGCGGCGTGACAATTGGCACGATGGAGACCGGGCGGTGGAACGCGCTGACCGATGTTCCCGGCGTGCGCGTCGGGCATTGCACCGTGGCGTTCGGCGATGGCACGCTTATCCCCGGTCATGGTCCGGCGCGCACGGGTGTCACCGCGATCCTGCCGCATGCGGGCAACCTCTTCCGCGAGAACGTGCCCGCCGCCAGCCATATCATTAATGGCTTCGGGAAGTCCATCGGCCTTGTGCAGGTGGACGAACTCGGCGCAATCGAGACACCGATCCTGCTCACCAATACGCTCAACGTTCCTCGCGTCGCGGACGCGCTGATTGATCATATGCTGATCGCCGAGCCTGCCATCGGCATCCGCATGACGAGCGTCAACCCGGTCGTGCTGGAATGCAACGACGGCCATCTGAACGATATTCAGGGGCGGCATGTGTGCGCCGCGCATGTCCATGGCGCGCTGGCGGACGCGGCGGACGGCCCGGTGGCGGAGGGAAGCGTCGGTGCGGGAACGGGGATGGTCGCCTTTGGCGTCAAAGGCGGCATCGGCACGGCGTCGCGCGTGCTGCCGGAGCCATACCCGCGCTACACCGTTGGCGCGCTCGTCCTCGCAAATACGGGGCGACTGATGGACCTGCGGATAGATGGCGTCCCGGTCGGGCGAGAATTGGCGGCGACGCGGGGCGAATGGGCGGCGGAATCGGGCGACGGGAGCATCATCATCCTGCTCGCTACCGACGCGCCGACGACGACCCGGCAACTGGGTCGCCTCGCGCGCCGCGCCACCCTCGGCCTCGGTCGCACGGGCGCGACAGCGAGCCACGGCAGCGGCGATATCGTCCTGATCTTCGGCACGTACGCCGCGAACCGTATCCCTCATCGCCCGCAGGGGCCGGTACGGATGATTGCGGCGATCGCGGAGGACGGCCCGCTCATTTCCTCACTCTTCGCCGCCGTAATCGAGGCAACCGAAGAGGCGATTATCAACGCGATTTTCGGCAATCAAGAGACGATTGGACGGGATGCCCACCGGGTGCCGGGTTTGCCGGTCGAACGGGTCCTCACTATCCTCCGCGCGCACGACCGGGGCGCAGCGCCCACCATGCCTCCGGTGAGTGCGGAATGAACAGGAGAAGGGTGACGGGGTTTATGCTTCATCGCGCATTGCCGCGCTGGGCGGCATGGTGGGCAATTGTCGCGCTCATCCTCATGCCATGGACGGTGCATGCGGAAAGCGAAAGCGCCGCAGCAACACCAGGCGAACCGAATGTGACGGCGGTTGCGGCGGTAGTCGTCGAACTGTCAAGCGGGACGATCCTCTGGGGGCGCAACATCCACACTCAGCGTGCCCCCGCCAGCGTTACGAAGATGATGACCGCGCTCGTCGTCGCCGATCTCGCCGCGCTCGATACGAAAGTGACGATCCAGGAGAGCGACCTCGTCGGCGAATCGAGCATGGGGCTGGAGAACGGCGAGACACTGCCGGTTGAGGCGCTGCTCTACGGCATGCTGCTTCCGTCCGGGAACGACGCCGCGACCGCGCTCGCTCGCACCGTCGGCACGCAGCCGGGCGACACGACGCCCGCACAGAGCGTGCAGCATTTCGTGGACGCGATGAACGCGAAGGCGAAGGCGCTTGGCACGAAGGAGACACACTTCGTCAACCCGCATGGCCTCGATGAACCGGGCCATCTAACGAGCGCTGCCGACCTCGCGCTGATCGCCACAAGGTTCGCGACGAATCCGACCCTGATGCGCATCGCGGGGACGGTGACGTACGACGGCTTCAGCCACACCGTTCACACGACGAACAGACTGCTCTACGATGGTCGCTATCCCTCCGTGATCGGCGGCAAGACGGGCCAGACGGACGACGCGGGCTATACGCTCGTGGAAATCTCGTCACAAAACGGCCGACAGATGCTCAGCGTCGAACTCGGCACGACCGCCGATGCCTTCTGGACCGATGCAATGCATCTGCTCGCCTACGGCTACGCGCTTCCGCCACACACAACGATGATGCACCTGCTCTCCCCCGGCAAAGACGCCATGTCCTTGTCCATGCAAGCGACCGCTCTTCCAACCACGCCGCCAACCGATATGGCTGGGGACAGGCTGGCGCTAACGGGCATCGGCAACACCGGCCCGCGCGCGACTATCCACGCGACAACAACGATCACGTTGCCCATCGCGCATCGTTCAAGCAATACGCTGATGGTACGGATCGCGATGCTGGGGTTCCTGGCGGCGATTGCCTGCGGCGTCATCTACGCGCGCCGAGTTGCCGTGCGCCGGACCTTCGCCGAGATGAGGCAAGAATGGCAGAAGGGCCTCGCTGACCCGCCGCACCTCGCCATGACGACCCAGATGCCAATTATCCCACCGGCGCCACGGGCCACGACGCCCTCCGTCTCCTCCCGTTGGGCACAGGCGGGCGTGCATGTGCCAAAGGGCGAGCGAGAGGTGGCACGGGCATACGCCCTGCAAGCGGTGCGGCAGGCGAGCAGCGGCAGCCGCACGGCGGCGCAACAGGCATTTAAGCATGCCGTCTGGCTCGCCCCCAAACTCGAATGGGGTGCGATCCCCGGCTTCTGGGAGATGCCGCCCATCAGTTACGCGGACCTCGCGACGGCGATGATTGAAGCGGGCCATGCCGCCAGCGCACGCTCGATGCTCACGGTCGCCGCGCTCGCCCATCCACGTCACCCTGACCTCCGCGCTATCGAAGGCCGCCTTAACCGGCGCGAGATTACCCACCCTGCTGGCATCACGTATGGCAGCAGACGGTAACGCGGGATTTCCCGCCCGCGATGACCGACAGGAAAACCTGTCGTCTCGGGGCGCGTTACCCATCCTCCGACGAGCGACGCTGACGCCGCCCGCGCCCTATGCGCTCGATGTGACCGCAGTCGCGCTCGCCCGATTTCCCCGCCTCCTCAATCGTTGGGATGGCATGACGTATCACCGCCTTTTCGTGGTGGAGCACACGTTTGTCGCCGTTGCGGTGCGACAGGATGGCCCGACCACCGATCCGCGCCTGCTCCTCACCTTCACCGGCCCCGGACAGATCGCGCCCGCTGTATTGGATCGGCTTACGGGATATGTGTCACGAATGCTCGGCGCGGGGGACGAGATCGCGCCCTTTCTCGCCGTCGCGGCGCACGACCCGGTGATCGGGCCGCTGACGCACGCCCTACCCGGCCTGCGGCTCTTTCGCAAAAGTGATGTCGTCGAGGAGGTAATCGTCAACATCCTCGCGCAGCAGATTTCACTCCCCTTTGCCTATCAGTGCAAGGCACGGCTGATCGCGGCATATGGCCCGCGCCTCACCGTCGGCGGCACAACGCAGTATGCGCTGCCGACGCCCGCCATCCTCGCGACGATCACGCCGGAGGTGGTGCGCCCGCTGCTCATCTCGCGACAGAAGGCGGCGGCGCTGCGCGCCTTCGGGGAGGCGGTCGCATCCGGCGCGCTTAACCTCGCCGCCCTCCCACAGATGAGTGACGCGGATGCCATCGCCACACTCACATCCGTCCGCGGCATCGGCCCGTGGACGGCGCACTGGACACTCGGCCGGACGCTGGGGCGCGGGCACATCGTGCCAGTCGGCGATGTCGGCGTGCAGGCGATACTCGGCCACGCGTACGGCCTCGGCCGCAAGATGACACCCAACGAGGTGCGCCACTGGGCGGACGGCTGGGGCGAACACGCGCTGCTCGCCGCCGCCTATCTGATCGCCGGTACCTGGCGCGGCCTCGTATCCTGACAGTGCGACCGCTCAACCCGATATCTTTCACCTCACGCACGCAACCGCTCTCGAATTGCCGCCGCGAATTGCGGCGTGAGTTTCGCCGGTCCATTCAGAATCTGCACGGCGGTCTGAATCGGTCTCGTCCGCTCTCGCGCTTGCCGCCGAATAATTTGCACCATCATTTCGGGGAACGCCGCGAAGCCGCCGTCCGCGTGAGGGCGATAACCGCCCTCACGTACTGGCTCGATCTGTCCTGATGCACCCGCGTCTCAGATCACCGAAGGCGGTTCCTCGCGCTCGATGACGATGCGGCGCGGCTGGGCAGTCTCCTGCGGGCTGCGCGGATCCGCGAAGATGCGATCCACGGCCATTAGGCCAGCCGAACCGACCGCGTCCACGAAGGATTGCACGGCAAGCACGCTCTCCCGCGCGCCCTGCCGCAGGTGCTCGCGCGTCTGCACCGGCAAGGCGCCGACAGCCTGAGAGACCACCTTACGCGGAATCGCCATCGCCTGCCGCTGCGCTTCGTCCATCCGCGCAGATGCACGACGGCGCGCTTCGTCCATCTGCGCGCGCCGCGCCCGTGTACGACTCGGTATCGCTCCCTCGGCGTCGAGGTCAATATGCTCGTCGTGCTCGAAAACATCCATGTCCTGCTCGTCCATCTGTCCCTCCCGGTACCGGGCGCACGGCTATACGCCCCTACTCATTGCTGATTGCTCATTGCTCATTGCTCATTGCTAGTTTACCCCAGATAGACACGCGTGACGATGTCGGTCAGCGTGTGGTTGTTACGGTCGGTGATATCGTCCGCGCTGGAGGCGACGCAGATAACGAGGTCCATTTCCGCGCGGAAGAGAATACTGTCGTCCCGCTCGGAGAGGGGCGGGCGGAACTCCCACGTACCGCGCTCCTTGAAACCGATGTGCTGGAAGAGGTTGACGGGATCGGGCACACGGTCGTAGCCGATATCGTACTTTTGGAGCGCGATGGCGAGCGCGTCCCGCGTCGTCTGATGCGAAGCGGTGACGCCGCGCGTGATGTAGAAGCGGGCATCATCAGCGGGCAAGAGCAAATCGTGCCGCCCGACGCCGTCCTGGACGACCGCAAGCATCGGATTACCGAGGTTCGAGAAGAGCGTTTGGCCCTGCTGGACCATGATGCTGCCCGTATGGACAATCGTCTGGCTGGTGGAGAGATATTCCTCCATGTATCCCAACCGGAAGGCGCAGAAGGGCGCGGTCTGCCCGCCGTTCGGGTCCGTCACCTGGATGTACTGCCCGCGCAGGACTTCCGTCGTGTCTGCCTCGCCGGGGTGAATCGTCAGGTAGGCGCGGGGGGCCTGCCCGGTGAAATCGGGGATTGCGGTCGTACTCATCGGCGGGGGCCGTCCTTTCGATTTCGATTTCGATTGCGGGCAATGACTGCGAGCATTTCATAGATGACATTGGCGGCGAGCATCGCCGTCGTCTGCGTCGGATCGAAGGCGGGCAGCACTTCGACGCAATCCGCCGCGACGAGATCTAATCCGACGAGGCCGCGCACCGCGAGGAGCGCTTCCCATGACGTTGGTCCACCGACTTCCGGCGTACCGGTACCGGGGGCGTAGGTCGGATCAACGAAGTCAATATCGTAGGTCAGGAAGACCGGGCCAGAACCGACGACCGCACAGATCGCGGCATGTGTCGCATCCCATCCCTGCCGCCGCACTTCTTCCATCGGCCAGAGCGTGAACCCCATGTCGCGCGCGTCCTGGTAATCAGACGGGCCGTAGAGCGAGCCACGCATCCCGGCTTGGAAGGATCGGCGGGGGTCAATCAGCCCTTCCTCGGCGGCGCGGCGAAAGGGCGTGCCGTGATTGTATTTGCGCCCGAAGTATTCGTCCCAGGTATCGCCGTGCGAGTCAAACTGGACGAGCGCGACAGGGCCATGCTTCGCTGCTACCGCCCGCAATTCCGCCAGCGTAATCGAGTGGTCGCCGCCGATGCCGATCGGGATCGCGCCCGCCGCGAGGATCGGCGCAATCCCCGCCGTAATCCGCGCGTAGGAATCTTCGATGTAGCCAGGGACAACCGATGTGTCGCCGTAATCCACGCACGACAGGTCTTCGAAAACCATCACATCCATGGCGGGATGATAGGGCCGCAGGAGCGCCGAGCCATCGCGCACCGCCGCCGGGCCGAACCGCGCGCCGACGCGATAGGTTGTCGCGGTGTCGAATGGGATGCCGACGATCGCCACATCCACGCCATCGAGGTTGGTCACATACGGCAGGCGCGCGAAGGTGCGAATCCCACAGAACCGGGGCGACTCCTGCGCATCGCTCGGACGATAATGCGGCACGATACCAACTCCCTTCTCCAGCATGGCAACGCCCATAACCGTCCGCCGATTGTGGGCGCGCACTCATGGGGTGTCAAGGGAACCGGATTGAACGACGAAGGCGCGAAGGACACGAAGAGAGAACGAAGAGAAAGAATGAAGATGGTAGACTCACCAAGATCGCAAGCCTTGCCCAGTCCTAATTTATTGCTCCTTCTCCCTTCTTCGTGTCCTTCGCGCCTTCGTCGTTCAAATTTTCTCGTCACGGAGGACGCGGAGGGCGTTCGCGGTGACGAGGAGCGAGATACCCATGTCCGCGAAGACGGCGAGCCAGAGGTTGGTGATGCCCGCAAAGGTGAGGGTAAGAAAGACCGCTTTGACGATCAGCGACGCCGCGATGTTCTGCCGGATGATGCCGAGCGTCCGGCGGGCGAGGCGGATCGCGTCCGGCAAGCGACCGAGATCGTCTCCCATCAGCGCAACATCCGCCGCCTCGATTGCGACATCCGTACCCGCCGCGCCCATCGCCACGCCGACCGAGGCCGTCGCAAGGGCGGGCGCGTCGTTGATGCCATCCCCGACCATCGCGACCGGCCCATCCGCCGCCAACGCGCGCACCGCCTCCGCCTTGTCGGCGGGCAGCAGGTCCGCGCGCACATCGGTAACGCCGGTCGCGGCGGCGATCAACCCGGCAGTGCGGGCATTATCCCCGGTTAGCATCACGACCCGCTCGACGAGCGACCGTAGATCGGCCACTGCCCGCGCGCTTTCCGGCCGTACGGCGTCACGCAGCGTCAGGAGACCAATCATCCGGCCCGCCCGCTCGACGCAGACAACCGCATTCCCCTCACTCAGATACGCCTTGTGCCCTGCCTGATTCCAGAGGCCGCGTTCGGTGAACCAGCGCACGCTGCCGACGCTCGCCGGTATGCCATCCACGGCGCCGTTCCCGCCGCGCCCCGGCGCCGCGCGATAGTCCGCCACGGCAGCGATCAGCACGTCTCGCTCGCGTCCGTACCCAACGACCGCGCGCGCCAACGGATGCTCGCTCTGTCGCTCCAGCGCGGCAGCGATGCGCAGCACATCCGTTTCCGTCGCTTCGTCGCAGGTATGGACGGCGACGACTGTGGGGCAACCGACGGTGAGGGTACCCGTCTTGTCGAAGGCGACCGCCCGCACTGCCGCGAGCGCTTCGAGCGCGGCCCCGCCCTTGAAGAGCACCCCGCGCCGCGACGCCGCGCCGATAGCCGCGACGAGCGCGACGGGCGTCGAGATGACAAGCGCGCACGGGCAGGCGATGACGAGCAAAATAAGCGATTTGTAGATCCAGCCGCCCCAACCACCACCAACGAGTGGCGGCACGACGGCAATCAGGAGCGCGCCGAGGATGACGAGCGGCGTGTAGATGGCGGCGAAGCGGTCCACGAACGCCTGGGCGGGCGCTTTCGACGCCTGCGCCTCCTCGACGAGCGCGACGATGCGCGCGAGCGTCGTGTCGCGCGCAGGTTTCGTCGCCCGCACCGCAATCGTTCCCTCGCCATTGACGCTACCCGCGAAGACGCCGACGCCTGCCTGTACCTCGACGGGCACGGATTCACCCGTGATCGGCGCTTGATCCACCGCCGATTGCCCGGCGACGACGACACCATCCACCGGCAGCCGCTCGCCGGGCCGCACGCGCACGACATCACCGACATTGACCTGCACGACCGGCACGCGATGCTCGTGATCGTCATGCAGCACATTCGCCTCGGCGGGCGCGATCGCGAGCAACCCGGCGATCTCCCGCCGTGTCCGCTCAATCGTCATCGCTTGCAGCAGCGCGCCAATCCCGAAGAGGATCAGCACCGATGCCCCTTCATCCCATTGCCCGATGGCGACCGCGCCGACCGCCGCGACGGTCATCAGCAGGTTCATGTCCGCCCGCCGCGTCCGGAGCGCGAACCACCCCGCCCGCGCGACCGGATAACCGCCGAGGAGCATCCCGACGATGAAGGGTACGGCGCTCGCAAGGCGCGGCGCACCGGCGCGCTCAACCGTGAAGCCAATCAGCCAGAGCAGCGCGGCCAGCGCGAGTTCGCGCACCCGTCGTTGCCGCCACCAACCCGATGTTGCCGTCGGTGCAACGGGCGCGCCCCGCAGTGTCGCCCAGTATCCCGCTTCTGCCACCGCGTGGCTGATTGCCTCTGGCGCCGTTTCCGTTGGGATGGCGGTGACGATCAGCGTGCCGACCGCGAAATTGACGCGCGCTTCCCCCACGCCGGGCAACCGCGCGACCCCGGCCTGCACCGTCTTTGCGCAATCGCCGCAGTCCATTCCCGTCACATCGAATGTCCACGTTGTTGCATGGTCAGGCGAGGCGACTGCCTGCGCCTCCACGCCGTAGCCGAGTGCGGTGATGCGGCGCGTGAACGTCTCACTATCCACGCGCGCCGGATCGTACGTCACGTCCGCCGTCCCGCGTACGAAATTGACCGTCGTCTCCGCCACACCAGGCAGTGTGCGCAGCGATTGCTCAACCGTCTTTGCGCAGTCGGCACAATCCATCCCGGTCACGCGCATCTGGCAGATTTCTCGCGTCGCATCCGCCGTCTTCATGCCCTTCGCTCCGTTTCTTTTTCCTGCCGCGCCGGGGTCCGATGACCGATGTGTTCCGCGCCGACCGCGAGCAGCGCACGCACATGGTCATCATCAAGCGTGTACCAAACGAGTTTCCCCTCGCGCCGCGCCCGCACCAGCCCGAGCGCACGCAGCAAGCGCAGTTGATGTGAGACGGCGGACTGCGTCATACCAAGCACCGCCGCGAGATCGCAGACGCAGAGCGGCCCGGCCGCCAGCGCGGCAAGCAAGCGGACGCGCGTCGGATCGCTGAGTGCGCCGAAGAGCGCGGCGAGATCGCTCGCGACCTCCGCATCCGGCAATGCCGCCCGCGCCTGCCACACCCCCTCCGGGTGGACATGGTCAATAGCGCAGGTATCGAGGTCGGAAAGCATTGAGACGGATCGCATCATAGCCAAACATCCCTTCATATGAACATCTACTCATATGTTCGCATGATCGGTCGGCATTGTCAAGGATGTTATGGCATCGTGTCGGTGTTCTACGATTATGTCCACGCTCATTGTTCAGCGAAAATGTCCGTTATGGAGAACGTGGCAGTGAGCGCGAAAGAACAACGGCGGGGTCTGGTGATCGCACAGGCTGATCGAGAAGCGGTCATGGTCGCTGAAGGAGCAGCGTTGCTCGGGGTATCAGCACGGTATGTCCACCGACGACGCACCGCCTAGCCCACTACGCCAGTCGGTGATAGAGAATCCCCGCGATGCCGCCGCCGAGGACGAGCCAGACCGAATTGATACGGAACCGGATCAGCAAGACGACGGTAACGACCGCGAGAAGCGCCGTGAACCAGTCCACGACTGCCGCGCGCCCCAGTTCCCACGCCACGCCCGCCATCAGCCCGACCGCCGCGACATTGACACCATTCAATGCGGCGGCGGTCCACGGCGATTTCCGGATGTGAGGCAGGATGGGCACGGAGAGCGCGACGAAGAGGAAGGCGGGCAGGAAGATGCCAAGCGTCGCGACGACCGCGCCCTGGAACCCGCCGACGATGTAGCCGATAAAGGTCGCTGTCGTGAAGACCGGCCCCGGCGTGAATTGCCCGACCGCGACAGCGTCGAGCAGTTGCTGACTCGTCAGCCAGCCGAGCCGGTCCACAAAATCGTTGCGCAGGAAGGCGAGCAGGACATAGCCGGAGCCGTAGAGGACGGAACCGATTTTCAGGAAAGTGAGGAAGAGCCGCAACGGACTGTACGCCACCGTCGCGCCCGCCGCGACGCCGAAGAGCGCCGCTGTCTTCAGTGCGGGCAGCGGTGCGACGGCATGTATCGCTCGACGGATCGTCCCAATACGCCGCACGTTCTCGATCAGTGTAATCAGGACCGCCGCGCCGAACAGGAGCAGGATGACGTTTGCACCGAGCAGATAGCCCGCGAAGACCGCGACGCCGATCGCGCCGAGCAGGACGTTCTTCACCGCCGTCCGCCCCAGCCCCCAGAGCGCCTGCACGACGACGGCGATAATCACCGGCTTGATGCCGTACAGCAGCCAGACGCCGCCGGTCGTCGTGCCGTAGCGCACATAGAGCCACGCGAAAACGAGGACGAGAAAGGCGGCGGGCAGAATAAAGAGCGTCCCGCCGACGAACAAGCCCGGCCAACCTGCCCGTGCGTAACTGGAATGCATTACCGTCTGTGTCGAGGTCGGGCCAGGCACGAGGTTCGCCACACCGATCATGTCGAGGAATCGCTGCTCGGTCATCCACCGCCGCCGCTTGACGACCTCACCGCGCAGCATCGCGATATGCGCCGCCGGCCCGCCAAATGCCGTCCATCCCAGCCGGAACATTAACCCGGCCACCTCCCGCAGGCCGCCCGGTTCGTGCGCCGTCGTCTCTTCTGCTGGAGCGGCTGATGCCATCTCGTTCGTGGGTTCGGTCGGGAACAACACACCCTCCTTCACGGCGATGCGGACAGGACAAGTATAGCCGTGAATCCGTCGTGCAAGGAGCCGAGTGGATGGATCATGAGGAGGTCATGCGGCAGATCGAAGAAGGTGAGCGCATCCGCGATGGCGCATGAACGCCAGTAAATGATGGAAACTACGATGGCGAACCGCTCCGGAATCGTGGTTCAGTGTTGTCCACATGCAAACGACGGCAATGGATACACCGACACCCGAGATGCTGACCCGATAAGTTCCCGAGTCCATCTGTGCGACAATGGAGTGCGGAAGGGTCGGGAGAGGGAGCACGGAGGATGTTGGACCTCATTATTCGCAATGGTACGGTGATAGACGGCAGTGGCGCACCGGGGGTGCGCGCCGATGTTGGCGTGGGTGATGGGCATGTGCTCGTCATCGGTGATCTCTCCGGCATGATCGCCGCGCGAGAGATTGACGCGACGGGCCGCTGCGTCTCGCCCGGCTTCATTGATATTCACACCCACTCGGACCAATCCACGCTCGTTAATCCGCGCATGGAGAGCAAAGTCCGCCAGGGCGTGACAACCGAGATCGGCGGTCTGTGTGGCCTCTCGCTCGCGCCGCTCGGCACTGCCGATACGCCCGCCGCCGCGCGCGTCACACACGACGTGGCGAAGATCGGTATGCATCGGACATGGCTCACGCTCTCGGACCTCTATGCGCGTGTCGAGCAGACGGGGCTGGCGTGCAACTACGCCTCGTTTGTCGGACATGGCGTGATTCGCGCCGCCGTGATGGGCTACGACGACCGCCCGCCGACGGACGATGAGCGCGCGGGGATGCAACGACTCCTCCGGCAATCCATGGCGGATGGCGCGCTTGGCCTCTCCACCGGCCTGATTTACCCGCCCGGCATCTTCGCCCAAACTGCCGAAATCACGGAACTGTGCAGCGTGCTCCACGAGACGAACGGCCTCTATACCAGCCACATCCGTAACGAAGGGAATATGCTCCACGAGGCGGTAAACGAGTTCGTCACCGTCTGCCGCGATGCCGGGGTGCGCGGCCAGATGTCCCACCATAAGGCGGATGGCAAGGCGAATTGGGGCAAGGTGCATGGCAGTCTCCAGCAATTGGACGATGCCCGTTCCGCCGGGGTAGACGTGATGTGTGACCAGTACCCCTACACCGCCTACTCAACCGGGCTGGCGATGGTCTTGCCGCCGTGGACGCTCGATGGCGACCGTGCCGCCACGCTCCGCCGCCTCGACGACTCCGCCGCGCGCGACCGCATCCGGGCAGACATCGCTACCGGCCTGCCCGGTTGGGAGAACATGGCGGTAGAGTCCGGCTGGGAAAATATGGTTGTCACCGGCGCGCCGCACATGGCGGAGTGCGCCGGGAAGAGTCTCGCGGAAATCGCGAACGCGCGCGGCAGCGACGAAGTGGACGCGACGTGCGCACTACTGATCGCGCACCAGATGGATGTCAGCATCGTCGGCCACAGCATGGATGAGGGCGATGTCGAGACAGTGATGCGCTGGCCGCTGACCAGTATCGGTTCCGACGGCTCCGCGCTCGCGCCGTACGGGCCACTCAGTACGGGCATGCCGCACCCACGCTCCTACGGGACGTTCCCGCGCGTCCTCGGCCGCTACGTGCGCGAGCGTGGCACGCTGAAACGGGAAGAGGCGATCCATAAAATGACCGGCCTGCCCGCCGCGCGCTTGAATCTCTCCCAGCGTGGCCTACTGCGCACCGGCTACTGGGCGGATATCGCTGTCTGGGATGCCGCGACAGTCGCTGACACCGCGACCTACACCGCACCGCACCAATACCCAGTCGGTATCACGACGGTGATCGTCAACGGTATGGTGGTCATCAACGAGCGCGGCGAGCAATCCGGTATCCTGCCGGGCCGCGTCCTGCGCCACCATGAATACTCCGGCAGCGTGAGGTAATGGTTGCAATCACGCACGGCGAATTGGCGGCTGTGGTATGCTGCCGCACCGGTGTATATGACGAAGAAATACGAAGGAGTGACGGGTGATCGAGGGTGTTGAAGTCAAGAAACTCGCGACCTTTGCCGACGAGCGCGGCACGCTGACCGAGATTGTCCGCAATGACGACCCCTTCTTCCCGAAGTTCGGACAGTGTTACTTCTCCGTCTCGTACCCCGGCGTCATTCGTGCCTGGCATTATCACAAGAAGCAGACAGACTACTTCTGCTGCATCAAGGGCATGATTAAAGTACCGCTCTACGACGACCGCGAAGGCAGCCCGACGCGCGGTGAAATCAACGAGTTCTTCATCGGAGAGCGGAACCTCGCCGTCGTCAAAATTCCGATTGGCGTTATGCACGGCTTCAAGGTCGTCGGCAACGAACCTGCGTATCTCCTTAACCTCCCCACCGAGCCATACCGCCGCGACGACCCGGACGAGTACCGCGTCGCCTTCGATGCCCCCGAAATTCCCTACGACTGGGCGATCAAACTCCACTAACGCCGACAGATGGACGTTACCGCATGACAGGAGCGGGCGCGGCGCACGTCGTATCCGACAGCGATCTTGTGCGTGGAGGCACGATGCGCTCTTTCGCGATCTCGTGGCGGACGGTCGCCCGATTACGCAATCACAATCGCATCCAGGAACGCGCGGACGGTCGCGTTATAGTGATCGGGCTGCTCCATGTTATTCAGGTGACCAACGCCGGGAAAGACGATCATGCGTGCATTGGGGATTTCCCCAATCAGCCGGGTGCCGAGCGCGGGTGATGTCACCTGATCCTGCTCGCCGCAGAGGACGAGCGTTGGCACACGGATACGCGGTAGGACCGCGCGCACGTCGGCATAGGCGAGGGCAATCGCCGCGCTGCGGAACCCCGCCGGATGAATTTGTGCGAATATCGTTTCCACTTCGCAGAGTACGTCGGGCGACGGATCGGGGGCAAGTAATTGCGGCGCGCGGGCGCGAGCATATTCGGCAGGTGTCATCGTCTCTAATGCGCGCAGCCGTGCCTGAAGTCGCGTCTCACCATCGTCGCGTGTTACATCGCCACCGAGTGTCGTGTCCGCGAGGATCAACGATGCGACGCGGTCGGCATGATGCCGATAAAACTCCTGCGCGAGCACGCCGCCCCACGACTGGCCGAGGAGGTGGGCCTGCGCGATGCCGAGACCGTCGAGGAAACCCGCGAGACAGTCCGCATACTCCGCCATCGGCCAGTCATGGGATGGATCATCTGAACGCCCATAGCCCGGCGCATCCCACGCGATCACGTCGAAGGCGTCGGAAAGCCCATCGAGTTGCGTCCGCCATGCGGAGGCGTTCGCGCCGATCCCATGCAGCAGCACGAGCGGCGGCCCCTGCCCTGCGCGGTCGTAGGCGATCCGCAATCCGCGCACTGTGATGTGTCCTGTCGTTGCCATTGTTAGACCTCGTTCTTGTTCAGCGTCAGTGGATCAAAGACGACTTCAAGGGCGGAATGATCGCTCAGGGACCGAGGGCTTGGTCCCCATGGTCTTTCGTTGGGAACCTGCCGGAACCGGTGAAGGTAGTGGCATGCGATGGCATTGAGTGACGGCGAGGCGAGGAGGTGATCGAGACGGAACCCGTTCCCTGTGCCCGGAACAAGCCAGCTGTACTCCTGTTCCGCGTATCCATGTAGACGACGGAAGACATCACAGAGACCGAAATCGGCAAGGCCGCGAAGGAGATTGTGCTCCGACGCATGGGCGCGTCTGTGCCGTGCCGATGCGCCGGAGGAAACGATGCTCCCGTCTGCGGCTTCTCCGAAGGGAATGTTGAAGTCACCGCACACGATACGATGGCGCTCCGATGCACGCGCCAGCCCATGATAGAGACGATCGAGCGTCTGAAGTTTGATTTCGATGAGTGTCGGGTCGCCCTGGTAATAGTATGGTATATACGCGACATCAATCTCGATGACGCCCGCGTCGGTCGCGGCCACCACGGACACGAGGCGCTCCGGCCAGGGAATGTTGTAGGTCGCTTGCGCGTCCCGACCGCATCGTACAGGTGAATCTGCTCGCGATCAGCGTGCCAACACTGCGGCTGCCCGCGTGCATGGCGGTCGCCTCAGCGACGCTACTGAGCACATGGGGCAAACCGTGACGCTGAAATTCCCGCTCATAATCCGCGAGGCGGTTGATGGCCACTTCCGACAACGCGACAAAGTCTGGCCGATCGGTCATCAGCGCGGCGACCTGATATGGGACGAACTCTTTCCGCGTCTTGCTCGCCCCTTTCACGTTCAATGTAATGAATCGCACGACCTTTCACTCCTTGATGACCAGATAGGCTCGATCGCTTGGGTCACTGCGCCGAGCCTGTGGATCGTAGAAAGAGGATACCATGCCCTTCTCGCGGACGATTACGACGATTGATGCCCATGCGGCGGGAGAACCGCTGCGGATTGTCACGGCGGGGTTGCCGCCGCTACCGGGCGCGACGATGCTCGCACGGCGGCGGGCGATGCGGGCGCATCACGACGACCTCCGCCACATCCTGATGTGGGAGCCGCGCGGCCATGCCGATATGTACGGCTGCATCCTCACACCGCCGGTCACGCCCGAGGCAACATACGGCGTCCTTTTTATGCACAACGAGGGATACAGCACGATGTGCGGCCACGGCATCATCGCCCTGACGACCGCGCTCCTCGAAACCGGGCAACTGCCGCGTGTCGAACCAATCACCGAAGTCGGCTACGACACGCCCGCCGGCTTTGTCCTCGCCCGCGCGACGATCGAGGGGAATCGCGTGCGCCGCGTCACTTTCCGCAATGTGCCGTCGTTCGTTCACACGGCCGGGCTGCGGATTGTCATAGATAGCACGCCGATCATCGTGGATATCGTCTTCGGCGGGGCGTTTTATGCCCTCGTGGCGGCAACGGCGCTCGATGCGCATCTCGCGGTGCGGCCAGAGTGCATCACGGAACTGATCGCGCGCGGCATGGCGGTCAAGCATGCCGTGGAAGCGGCGACCGCGATCGTTCACCCAACAGAACCGGAACTACGCGGTATCTACGGCACGATCATTACCGGCCCGGCGGACGGGGAGAGCGCGCGCCAGCGAAATGTGACCGTCTTCGCGGAAGGCGAGGTGGACCGTTCGCCCTGCGGCACCGGTACCGCCGCGACGACTGCCGCCTTGATCGCCCGTGGCGCCCTTGCTATCGGTGAAGAGTGGGTGAACGAGAGCATTATCGGCACACACTTCACCGGGCGTGCCATCGAGGAAACGCGCGTTGGCGACTATCCGGCCATCATCCCTGACGTTGGCGGGCGTGGCTTCATCACCGGCTATCATACCTTCGTGCTCGATCCCGAAGACGAGGCGGGGCGCGGCTTTCTCGTCCAGTGAAGTTTGCAGTGAGTAATCCGTTGCGTAAGAAGGAGATGCGAGGCTTTTGATGACACCATCGCCAGATCTGATTGCCCGCGTTGAACGTCTCATGGGCGAACGTGCGGTCGCCTGGACGCCGATGCCGGGTGGCTACACACCGGCCGGGCGGTGGGTCGTGCACTTCACGGATGGCCGTTCCGCCTTCGCGAAGGTAGGCACGACGCCGGACACGGCGCAATGGCTGCGCGCGGAGTACGGCATATATTCCCGGCTTCGCGGCGCTTTCCTGCCCACGATGATTGGTTGGGCAGATGGCGAGGAGCCGATCCTGCTATTGGAAGACCTCAGTGGGGCATTCTGGCCCCCTCCGTGGTCGGCGAAGCGTGTCGCTCAGGTGCTGACCGCGCTCACTTCCATTGCCACGACTCCTGCTCCGCCTGATCTCCCTTCCCTTGCCGCAAGCCGGGACGAATGGCGTGGCTGGGTGAAGATTGCGGAAGATCCGACCGCTTTTCTCGCGCTCGGTCTCTGTTCAGCGGCGTGGCTGGCGGCATCGTTGCCCACGCTCGTCGCCGCAGAGGCGGCGGCTGATCTGAGTGGGGAAAATCTGGTGCATAGCGATGTGCGGAGCGACAACATCTGCTTCGTCTCCGACCGAGCGGTGCTCGTGGACTGGAATTGGGCGCGTCGGGGCAACCCACGCATTGACATCGCGGGCTGGCTGCCGAGCCTCGCCGCCGAGGGCGGCCCCGATCCAATGAATATTCTGCCCGATGAACCGGGACTTGCCGCACTGATGAGCGGCTACTTCGCGGCGCGGGCCGGATTGCCACCGCCGGCGGGCGCGCCGCGCGTCCGGGGTGTACAGTTATCTCAACTGAAGTGCGCGCTACCGTGGGCTGTCACATCGCTCGGTTTGCCGCCACCCGCATAGACGGGTAGCGTAGGCTTCAGCCTGCGAAACGTGAGAGCAAGAATCGTCTCGTGAGAGGGGCGCAGGCTGAAGCCTACGCTACCAGGAAAGGAAACACCGCATGGATGCACCAATGCCCGTGATCGTCTTCTCCGACTACGTCTGACCATACTGCTATCTGGCTGAGGGTGCCTTGGCCGAACTGGCAGCAACGCATGATGTCGAGATCGAATGGCTCGCGTACGAATTGCGGCCCGAACCAGCGCCGCTGCCGGACATCACCGGGCCGGGCATTGAGCGGTTCCGGCAGAATTGGGAGCGCAGTGTCGCGCCAATGGCCGCGAAACTCGGCGTGGAGATGCACTTCCCGCCTTTTAAGTCGCGCTCGCGGCAGGCGCATGAGGCGGCGCTCTATGCCCGCGACCACGATCGGTTCGATCCGATGCGTGTTGCCCTCTTCCAAGCCTTCTTTGTCGAGAACCGAGACATCGGCGCGATGGATGTGCTCGTGGCGATCGGTGCGTCCGTCGGGCTGGATGGGGACGATCTGCGCGCCGCGCTCGCGGCGGGGCGGTACACCGATCAGGTGATCGAGCAGGAGCAATTAGCGGCGCAGGTCGGCATCTCCGCCGTACCAACAATCGTCATCGGGCAGGTGGGCGTGCAGGGCGCACAGCCATACGATGTACTCCGGCAAGTCTACGACGAAGCGCGCCGCCGGGCGGAAATGGAAACCGATTGAACCATCGAGAGCGCCGTGGCGCTCCAGACGAGACCCCTCCCCTCTCCATCGCCAGACGAACTTTCTTCATTCCGTGATCTCAGGGCGATGGAGAGGGGAGGGGGTGAGGAAAGAACGACTATTTCGCCTTTTGGCCGAAATGGCGATTGATCAGCGTGTCCGCATCGGCATCGAAGGTGGCGAGCGCCTTGTCTTCCTTCGCCTGATCAATCTTCTTGCTGGCGACCGCCTTGTCGAGGTCCGTCTTGAGCGTCGCGCGCAGCGTCGCCTTCAGATTGTCCGTCGTGACGTTGTGCGCCGTTGCCTCATCCGCGAGGCTCTTGCCGCTCTTGAGGTCTTGCTTCAACTGCTGATCGGTGATGGTGAACTGCTTTGCGGCGGCCTGCAACTCGTCCTCGCGGATCGTGCCCACCGCGTGCTTCGTCCGGTTCGCGCCGTCTTTGATCGTGCACACATTTGCGCTGCTATTCACCTTGTCATGCGCGGCCTGCGCCTGCTGCGCCGTGATTTTGCCCGCCGCCAACCGGGCATCAATCCCTTGATTGAGCGTCGTCTTTTCCGCCGCTTGCAATTTCGCCACATCAATGCCGAGATTGCCCGCCAGCCGGTTCGTGGTGTCTGTGCAGCGAGAAGTCGTCGTCGTTTTCGCGGTCGGGCTTGCGGCGCCGTTCGCCGCACCGACGACGGCGACGCCGCCCGTCAGCGCCAGCGTTGTGGCGAGCAGACCACCGGCAAGTTTGCGCTTACTGGACTGTGTGAGATGAGAGAGTACCATTGATCGTGACCTCCTGAGTACCAATACATCCAACGTGTGCTGCGTGCGAGTAATCGTCCAACGCATCACACTCATTTCACGTATGGGGGGCGATCAGAGTGTGAAGGAAGTGCAAAATGATATGCATCACAAGGTTAAAAAATGGTATCAGGCACTTGATACCCTCAATCCAGATACGGTGCAAGACCGCGCTCGACGGCGTCCGGGTCGTCGTGTTCGATGCCGTACAGGGCTTCCTGGAGCAGAAAGGTGCTGAGATAGAAGCGGGCACGGGGTAGCATCGTTTCCATCGCGGGATAGGCGGCAAACCCCAGTTGCACGAATGGCTCGCCATAGGTGAGAAGCGCCGCGACATCGAGCGCCGGATCACCCAACCCTGCTGATCCGAAGTCAATCACCGCACTCATGATTCCCGCGTGCGCGTCCCAGAGCAGATTGCCACTGCCGAAATCGCCGTGGATCACGGTCGGCACGAATGTGAAGTTGGCTGGATCATCGAGAAAGGCCGCGAAACGTGCCGCGATTTGCTCGTGTGCAGATATTGGCAGATACGGGAAGAGCGCAGCCCGTATCTCTTCTTCCAGATCGGCCCAGAGTTTGCGCCAGTCGGCGGCAGGCAGCACATCGGCGATGTGATTGGCGGGGATGCCGTGCAGTGCGCCCAAGAAGGTTGCCAGTTGCGTTGCGAGTCGCCGCACGATGGCCGGATCGGTGATCGCTACGGCGGTTTCGCGCCAGAGCGGTTCGCCCGGCAGCATCCGGTATCCCGCGAAGACCTGCCCGACGGCGCGCGGCACGAGACGGCGGTAGGTTGGCGCCGGGATTGGCAGGGGAAGCGCGGGGCGAATCCGGTCGAGAAGGGCGATTTCCCGTTCCAGTTTCTCGATCTCCTCGTCGTGGCGCGGGAAGCGGAAGATCAGGTCATCGTTGACGATCAGGATATCGTTATACTGCCCCGCGTCGTTCAGGCGCATCCGTGCGATGCGCAACTCCGGGTACGCGGCGTGGATGGCGGCGATGTAGTCGGATCGTCGGATGGGCGAACTCATCGCAACGCTCGCTGATCCTGAGCGGCTGTTACGCCGCGTCGGAAAGGAAATCAGGCGCTTTCAACTCGAAGGTGAGTAGTGTCTCGCGTTTCTTTTTTCCTGGCTCAGTCTGGCGTTGCCGCCGAACCGTTTCAACGATTTCGTTCACCTTGTCATTGAGACGAAGCGCGACCGGCCCGCGCAGGTA
>JAABUJ010001422.1_pt1 | contig 35618 bp, 28 predicted proteins | sample 5559131 | NCBI WGS metagenome assembly JAABUJ01 (sample SAMN10711875, study PRJNA513366) | rock metagenome | isolation source: Antarctica rocks | place: Antarctica: Victoria Land, Mt New Zealand nord | collected 2016-01-07 | reverse complement strand
AAGCCGTCCTCGCGCGGCTCCAGGCGCCCCCGCAACAACCGCGGCGCCTCCTCGGCCTCCTCGACCGGCTCCTCATCGTCCTGAGCCAGGTGCGAGCGCAGATGCGCGAGCGCGCTCTGGCGCTCCATCTCGCTCAGCTCGCGCCCCCACCAGGTGAGCTGGCCGTCCTCCTCGGTCCTGAAGTCATGATGGGCGGCAAGCCGCTTCGCGGCCGCCGCCTGGTTCTTCACCTTCACCAACGCGCTGACGAACCGCAGGGCATGGCCGTCGGTGTTGGTGAGCGTCGGCCCCTCGGCGCGACGCCGCCACAAATCGCCGGCGATCACCGGGATCAGGTTGCCGAGCACCTTGCTCATCAGGTCCGCGACCTCAGCGGGAAGGCTCGGACCTGCTGCGCGTCCTCGTCCTCCGGCTCGTCGATCAATTGCTCTTCGGCGAGCGCAACCGCGTCGGTCGCCCGCTCCGCCTCGAGCAGGTGCTGAGCCAGCTCAGCGGCTCCGTCCGGATCGACGTAGGCATCGAGCGCCTCGTCGAGCAGCGAAGACTCACGCTCAAGGTCTCCGTAGACCACGCGCGCGACCTCGGCCGCGATCGTCAGCGCCGTGACGCTCCCGGGAGCAAGCCGCTGCGCCTCGGTCGCGACATCGCCCGCCCGCCCGCTCCTTGGCTCTGCAGCGTCTGCGCGAACCCCACCGGCGACGGCAGATTCTCGAAGTCCTCCACCAGCATGGCCGCGACCGGCTCCGGCGGCGTGTCGGGCGAGTGCGCCTCCTGGGCGCGGCGCTTCATCTCAGCGACGGCCCGCTCGAACTCGCGCTCGGCGGCGGAGAGCCGCTCGCGTGGCGCGCCCCGAGGCTGGTTCCCGCGCGGGCCTCGGTTACGTTGTCGCTTGCGCTTGGACTTGGCCACGCCGATCAGCGCCGCCGCCCATCAAGTGGTCAGAGTAGATAATCGGCGACGAAAAAGGCGTTGGGCGTGAGGGCCCTCGCGAGCCTGCGGTCGCCGGTCACGAGCGGCAATGCGTACTCGCGACTGGTTGCGGCGATCAACGCGCCGGGGAGCCGCCCCACGCGTTCGCGAGCCACCAGCTCGGCGGCCGCCCGAGCTATCGTGTCGTCGACCTCTACGATCCCGAGCGACGGCTGGCGAAGGAAGGTGTCCACCGTCGAGATCGCAGCAGGGCCAGACCGAAGCGGATCGATCAACAGCTCAGCGATGTTTACGGCGCTCACGAGGCAGCCCAGGCCTTCGTCTTCAACGGCATCGAAGAGCGGGTCGCACGCCGCGACGAGCTCGGATCTGCGCCCCGCTCGATGCGATAGATGATCGGCGCGTGGGCTGCGTCCGAAACAGACGACGTTATTCAGCGCGATTTGAAGCTTCGTAACCGTCCAGCAGCGGCTGCTTCGACCGAGGACGCGGGATGTCGGGGGCGAATTCCAGCTTGCCGAGGCTCTGGAATGTATGGCCCCTACACAGAGCAGCGACTATGTTCGAGACTTCGTGGAGCAGGTCCTGCGCACGGTGAGAGTGGACTGTCGCGGGCGACGGTGGCACCGTCTTCTCCGGCAGGGATTCTGGCGCGCTGGCCAAAGCGCGAGCTCTCTAGCGCGTACTCGCCGCGCTGAGCGAGGCGGCGGCCGGATCGTCGCGGCGAAGGATCCGCAGCGCCTCCTCGAGCGCGCGCTCCTGCCGGCTGATGGCCAGGTCAAGCTCGTGCCGGCGCGCCCGGACGGAGGCAAGCTCGACCGGGGCCTGTGGCGAGAAGGCGACCTCGCGCAGCTCGGCTCCGAGCCGCTCGAGCCGCTGGCGGATCCGCAAGGGGGCCTGACGATCGACCTCGTACACACCCGGCTCAGTCTCCTTGCGAACGACGGGGGACCGGGTCACCTGCGTGAGGAACACCGCCAGTGGGTCCTTGCCGGACACGGTGTAGCCGGCCTCCCGCAGGAGTTCGTACCAGCGGCGGTAATGGAGCGCCTCGATGTGCTCAGGCTGTGCGATCAGCACTTGCACGGCGACTTCCCGGATTGCGGGCCCGCGGAGGACCAGCCGATCCTCCTCGCCATGCGCGGCTTCGGAGGCCTCCTCCAGCCGGGGCCCCTCAGCCCGCGCCGCCGGGGAGGCGTCCCCAAGCATTTCGGGCACATCGACCAATTGAGCCAACGAGGCCAGCCGTGCCTCGGCGGCGGCGAGGGCTTCGTCGAGACGACGCAGCTCGATGACGAGCTTGAGGCGCTCGCGGGTGAGGCGCTCGCGATGGCGCGCCAGATCCGCCTGTTCGGCGGCTGCGGCGCGAAGCAGGCGGCTCGAGGGGTTTGGGAGGGAGAGGCTCATGCCAGGGACTCGTTCTACCGCGAAGCCGGAGTCTGCAAGGTGGGTCGGATGTTCATAACCAGGCCTGCGTAGCCGAGGCATCGCTACGTAGCGGTGAAGAACCATGTCGCGGACGATTCCGTGGGCGCCCTTCCGTCCGAGGCCGATGTCATGCTGGCTGGGAAATCGAATACGTGGCTCTACGGGAGGATGTGTATGACGATCAGCGGCGGATTTCTGGCCCGTAATTGCGTCGAGCGCGGGCCTCGCGGCAGCTACGGGATGAATTTCGTGCCCAGGCGGACCCGGCGTGACGCCACAGCGGCCGCTCCCGCAGGCGCCGTCTCCACCGACGGTTAACGTGGCCGTCATGGAAGCCCGGGAGCCGAGTTTCAGGCCGTTCGCGCACCTCGCCGCGCCGAACGCGATCCTCTACCGGCGCGTGATGCTCGGATTCGTCGCGGGCAAGCGGCGATTCATCGTGCATCTACGCGCTGAGGACGTCCAGGAGGTGCTCGTGGGTGGCGCCCCCGACGGGCTTCCCGGCGCCTCCACGGCGGCCAGCGACGCCTCGCCCGTCGATCACGACACCGTCGCCGACGCCTTGGCCCGGCTGGTCGATTGGGGCAACCTGCGCGCAGATCCGGACACCAGCCGGGTGACGACGGTCGAGGACTTTCCCCGGGCGCGCTTTCTCTACCAGCTCACGCACGAGGGGGAGGCGGCGGAGCGGGCGCTGGCGGTGTTCGATGATCAACTCGGGAGACGGGGGGCGTTGCAGGCGGTGGCCCTCGCGGACATCGCGACCGGGCTGCGAGCGCTGCGCGAGCTCACCCACGACGATCGCCCGGACCCGGGGCGCACCGGCCTGCTGCTGCGCGATCTCGTGGCCCGGTGCGCCGAGCTGGCTGACAACGCACAGGCGTTCATGGGCTCGCTGCAGCGAACGATCGATCTCTATGACGTCGACGTGGACGCCTTCCGCGCCTACAAGGACCGCCTGATCGACTACCTCGAGCGCTTCATCAAGGATCTCGTCAGCGTCGGCAGCCAGATCTCGGGGCTGCTGAATGAGCTCGATCGCACTCAGGTCGAGCGCCTCCTGGCGATCGTCGCGCGCCGAGACGCAGAGGACGCGGCGCCCGACGCCGACGCCCTCACGAGCGACGGCCAGCACCCTCGCGAGGTCGCGTATCGGGCCGGACTCGCCGCCTGGAACGAGCGCTGGCGCGGCCTGCGGCAGTGGTTCGTCTCCGAGCCCGGACACCCCAGCCAATCGAAGCTCCTCCGAGCGCGGGCACGCCAGGCGATCCCCGATCTGCTCGCGGTGGTGGCGACGCTGAACGAGCGCCGGGCCGGGCGCTCGGATCGCTCGGCCGACTTCCGGGCGCTCGGCGTGTGGTTCGCCGAGGCGCCCGGCGAAGCGGCGATGCACCGGCTGTGGCGCGCGGCCTTCGGCCTGCACGGATCGCGTCACCTGATGCTCGACGCCGATACGGCAACGGCGCGCGAGGAGAGCCCGATTGCGGCGACTACGTCCTGGAGCCAGGCGCCGCCACTGCTGATCAGCCCTCGCCTGCGCCGCACGGGCAGCTACGAGCGGCGTGGCCGTCCGAGCCGGGTGATCAGCCGTGCCGATGGCCGGCGGCTGCTCGCCGAGCGTGCCGCCACCGAAGCGGAGCAGACGGCCGCTGCCCGCGCCCGGCTCGCCATGGGCCGGCCGATTCGCCTGGGCCAGCTGGGCGAGCTCGACCGGGATGCCTTTCGCCTGTTCCTGGCGTTGCTGGGCGATGCCCTGTGCGCTCGGCGCCCGGGCGAGCGGGAGATCCGCACCACGACCGCGGACGGCTCGCTCGCCGTCCGCTTGATCGCCCTTCCCAACCCGGCGCAGGTCGCGATCCACACGCCGGCTGGGGTGTTTCGCGGGGCCGATCACGTGATCGAGATCGTCGACCTGAGCCCCGAGGCACGCGAGCTCGATGACGAGCAATCGGCCGCGTCCCGGAAGCTCGTCGCATGACTCACGCGCTGGACAGCGCCCTCGACGACGCGCGGGCGCGGGAGCTCGAGCGCGCCTCCCGTGCGCTGCTGCGCCGGCCGCTGCTGCACGCCGGCGGTGACGACGCCGAGGAGTTCCGTCTGATCCGACGGCACGTCGCCGAGCTGCGGACCTGGTTCGATGTCAACGCCGGCTGGCGGCTTCAGGTCGACAGCGAGGTCGCGAGGCTCGTCAAGCTGACCGCGACCAACGACGATCCCACTCACCCGACGCGTGATCCGCGCTCGCGCCTGCCGTTCAGCCGTCGGCGCTACGTGCTCACCTGCCTGGCTCTGTCGGTGCTCGAGCGCGCGGACGCCCAGATCACGCTCGGGCGGCTGGCGGAGGGCGTGATCCTGGCCGCCGCCGACGAGCGCCTCGCGCAGGCCGGCGTCACGTTCGGGCTCAGCGGGCGCGAGGAGCGCGCTGACCTCGTGGCCGTCGTGCGGCTGCTGCTCGAGCTCGGCGTGCTCGCGCGGGTGGCCGGAGACGAGGAGGCGTTCATGCGCGAGGCGGGCGACGCGCTCTACGACGTCGAGCGGCGAGTGCTCGCGGTGCTGCTCGCCGCGCCGCACGGCCCGTCGACGATCGTCGAATGTGATTTCGAGGCCCGCCTGGAGCGGATCAGCGCTGATCCACTTCCAACCGCCGAGGATCTGCGCAACCGGGCGATCCGGCAGCGGCTCACGCGGCGACTGATCGACGATCCGGTCGTGTACTACGCCGAGCTCGCTCCCTCCGAGCTCGCCTATCTGACCTCGCAGCGAGCCGCCCTGATCAAGCGGATCTCCGATCTGACGGGACTCGTGCCCGAGGTGCGCGCCGAGGGGATCGCGATGGTGGACCCGGATGACTACCTCACCGACGTGCGGATGCCCGAGGTCGGCACCGACGGCCACGTCGCGCTGCTAATCACCGAGCACCTCGCGGCTCGCGCCGCCGGCCACGCCGGACCACGTCGCCGCGACGCGGAGACCGAAGGCCTGGTCGAGCCGCCGCCCTGTCCGGAGCCCGAGCTGCACCGGCTCGTCCGCCGGCTCGCCGACGAGCACCGGTCGTACTGGCGTCGCGGCGCGCGCGAGCCCGGCGCCGAGGTGGCGCTCGTCGAGCACGCGCTGGAGAGCCTCGCCGCTCTGCGTCTCGTCCGGCGTGCACCAGGGCTCGTGCACGCGCTTCCCGCGCTCGCGCGGTATGGCCTGGCGACACCGAGCTTCCCCGACGACTGCCCGGTGACGGAAGCGGCGGCATGACCACGCTCGCGCAACCGGAGCGCGACCGCTGGCAGCCGCTGCGCGCCGGGCTCGTGGACCTGTTCTATTACGACCAGGAGGAGTTCTGCTTCCGCGACGGCCGGTTGCTGCTGCGCGGCAACAACGGCACGGGTAAGTCCAAGGTGCTCGCGCTGACGCTTCCGTTCCTGCTCGACGGGGAGCTATCGGCGCACCGCGTCGAGCCCGACGCCGACCCCAAGAAGCGGATGGAATGGAACCTGCTGCTCGGGGGCGAGCATCCGACCGACGAACGCCTCGGGTACAGCTGGCTCGAGCTCGGCCGACGCGAGCAGAATGGTGAGGCTCGCTTCTGCACGCTCGGATGCGGACTGAAAGCCGTCAAGGGGCGAGGGATCGCGGCGCACTGGTTCTTTGTCACCGAGCAGCGAATCGGTGAGCAGCTGGCGCTCGTGGACGGCACCCAGACCGCGCTGACGCGGGACCGCCTGGAGGCGGCGATCGGACCGGCCGGCAGCGTGCACCGAACCGCTCGCGAGCATCGTCGAGCCGTCGACGAGAAGCTGTTCGGCCTCGGCGAGCAGCGCTACGCCGCACTGATCGACCTGCTGATCAGGATCCGTGCCCCGCAGCTCTCAAAGCGCCCGGACGAACGGGGGCTCTCGAGGGCGCTTACCGACGCGTTGCCACCGCTCGACCAGGCCTTGATCGCCGACGTAGCCGAAGCCTTTCGTGCGCTGGAGGAGAACCGGGAGGCGCTGGCCGCGATGGAGCAGGCGCGTGATGCATCCGTGCGATATCTCGATACCTACCGCGCCTACGCCCGAATCGCGTGTCGGCGCCGCGCCGGGCCGCCACGCCACGCGCAGAGCACGTTCGACCGGGTCAGCCGTGAGCTCGCCGACGCGCAGGTCGCCCATCACCGCGCCCAGAGCGAGCTCGAGCAGGCGACGGCCGCGCTCGGCGTGCTGCGGGCCCAGGACGATCGGCTGCGGGCCCGCCAACAGGCGCTGCGTGAATCGCCGGAGGCGCGCAGTGCGCGAGAGCTCGAGCGCGCTGAGCAGGACGCCCGGGGAGCCGCGGAGCGCGCCCGCCAGGCGCAGTCGGCGGTCAGCCGCGCCGAGGAGCGCCTGGCCGAGCAGAGCAGACGGCTCGCCGAAGCCGACCTTCGCGGAGTCCAAGCCGACGGCGCGCTCGCGCAGGCCCGCGGTGCCGCCGCCGAGCAGGCCCGGGCGGCGTGCGTCGAGAGGGCGTTCGCCGACGGAGTCGACGGGGCGATCGACGCCGCCGATCGTGACGGGCTCCGCCGCTGCGCCGGAGCCTTGGCCGATGGTCAGCAGCGCGCTATCGACCGCGTCCGGAAGCTGCTGAAGGCGATGGCGGAGTGCCGCCGCGCGCTCGTCGCCGCCCGCGAGCGCGGTGAGGAGCTGGCGAGTGAGCAGGCCGAGCTGGCCGGGCGGCGCGAGCACGCCTCGAGGGAGCTGGCTGAGGTCGCTCGTGGGTACCTCGGCCGGGTCCGCGAGCAGCTGGAAGCGGCGAGTGAGCTGGTGCTCGACGATTCGGCGCAGGCGCTCGCCGAGCTCGAGCTGTGGATCGAGACGCTCGCCGGGCCCAATCCGCTCGAGGAGGCGGTGGCCCTGGCCGGACGAGCGGCGAGCGGCACGCTCGCGCGCGCGGAGGCGGAGCTCGATTCGGAGACGGGCGACATGCGGCAGCTCGCCGCCGAGCTGGACGCCTCGATCGCCCGCCTCGAGGCGGGCGAGCACGACAGCCCGCCGGCGCCCCATACGCGCGACCCCGAAACCCGCGAGCAGCGTTCCGGTGCGCCGCTGTGGCAGGTGGTCGACTTCCGGGCGCAGGTCGGCGCCGGTGAGCGGGCCGGAATCGAAGCCGCGCTCGAGTCCGCGGGCATCCTCGACGCCTGGGTGAGCGGCGACGGTGACCTGCTCGCGCCGGGCACCCACGACGTGCTGCTCGTCGCCGACCCGTCCCCGGCGCGGGCCGGCCCGCGCTTGGACGACGTTCTCGAACCGGCGATCGACCACGAGGCTCCGGCGACCGCGGGCCTCTCGGTGCAAGCCGTGAAGCGCATGCTCGCGACGATCGGTCTCGCCGAAGCCGACGGACCTGTGTGGATCGGGCCCGACGGCCAGTTCCGCAACGGTGTTCTGCGCGGCGCATGGCACAAGCCGGTGGCGGCGTTCATCGGCCACGGTGCGCGAGAGGCCGCGCGGCGGGCGCGCCTTGACGAGGTCCGCGCCCAGCGGGCCGTGGCCGCCGAGCGGCTGGCGGAGCTCGGACGGGCCCGGATCCGGCTGCAGGAGCGCCGTGCCCGGCTCGAGGCTGAGCTTGAGCAGATGCCTGATGACGAGGCGCTCCGCGGCGTGCACGCCACCCTGAACCGGGTCGAGGCCGACCTCGCCGGCGTGGCGCAGCGAATCACAGTTGCCCGTGCGAGGGTCGGTGAAGCCGAGGCCGAGACGCAGGCGGCCGAGCTTTCCCTGCTCACCGATGCCGAGGATCTCCGGCTGCCCGCCGACGTCGATCAGCTCGAGGAGGTGCAAGCCGCGCTGCACGCCTTCCGGGTGGCTCTGGCAGAGCTCTGGCCGGCGCTGCTGGCCCGTGATCGCGCCCACCAGGTGACCCATGAGGCGCGCGCCGACGTCGGCGGTGCGGAGACCGAGGTGACCGAGGCGGGCAGGCGCCTGGGTGTGGCGGAGCGCGAGCGCGCCGCGTGCGCCGAGCGCCACGAGACGCTAGCCCGGACTGCGGGGACGGCGATCGCCGAGCTGCAGCGGCAGTTTGCCGCCGTAGCGGCTGAGCTGCGCGAGAACGAGCGACAGCGCGACGAGACTGACGTTCAGCGTTCGCGAGCCCAGCGTGCCGAGGGCAGTACCGACGGCCTGCGCCAGCAGCTCCAGCGCGAGCTCGAACGGGCGGCCGAGAGCCGCGTCGAGGCGATCGCAGCGCTGCAGCGGTTTGCCGGTACCGGTCTGATCGGGGTCGCGCTCGAGGGCGTCGAGCTACCTGAGGCGACGGAGGAGTGGGGGGTGACGGTGGCGCTGCGCTTGGCGCGACAGATGGAGCAGGAGCTCGCCGAGGTGGCCGACGAGGCTTCCGCCTGGCAGCGCTCACAGCAACGCGTCAATGACGAGCTCGGGACGCTTGCCGATGCCCTGCGCCGCCACGGCAACAACGCCTCGGCCTCGCTGCGCGAGGAGGGGATCATCGTCGAGGTCACGTTCCGCGGGCACACCACCAGCGTCCCGGCGCTGGCGGAGGCGTTGGAGGCGGAGGTGGCCGACCGCCAACGGCTGCTCGACGAGCGCGAGCGCGAGATCCTGGAGAACCATCTCGTCAACGAGGTCGCGAGCACCCTGCAGGAGCTGATCAGCGATGCCGAGCGCCAGTTGGCCCGCACCAACGTAGAGCTGGCCGACCGCCCGACCAGCACGGGAATGCAGTTGCGGCTGCGCTGGGTGGTGGACGGTGACGGCCCTTCCGGTCTCCCTGAGGCGCGCGAGCGGTTGCTGCGCCAGACCGCCGACGCCTGGTCTGAGGAGGATCGGATCGCGGTCGGAGCGTTCCTGCAATCGCGAATCCAGGAGGTCCGCTCACAGGACGTGGCGGGCACTTGGATCGAGCATCTCACCGAGGCTCTCGACTACCGAGCGTGGCACCGGTTCACCGTCGAGCGTCGCCAGGCCGGCGGCTGGCGATCGGCGAGCGGCCCGTCGTCAGGCGGCGAGCGGGTGCTGGCGGCCAGCGTCCCGCTGTTCGCCGCCGCATCCTCCTACTACGCATCGGCGATGAACATCCACGCCCCGCGGCTCGTGATGCTCGACGAAGCGTTCGCCGGCGTCGACGACAACGCGCGCGCCAAGTGCCTTGGCCTGCTGGCCGCGTTCGACCTCGACGTCGTGATGACCAGCGAGCGCGAGTGGGGCTGCTATCCGGAGGTGCCGGGTCTGGCGATCGCGCAGCTCACGAGGGTCGACGACGTGGCGGCGGTTCTGGTCACCCACTGGGAGTGGGACGGGGCGCAACGCAGCCGCGTCGAGCGATCGACCGCGTCCCTCGCGGTTGGAGGGTCGTCCACCAACGGCGACTCGATCGAAGGGCCGCGCCTGTGGGAGACGCAGATCCCGAGCGACTGAGCCGGCTGCTCGGCGACCCGGAGCTCGAGTGGCTGCTCGAGCGGGTGCGTCGCCGGATCGAGCACGGTCAGCCGCTCGCCGGCCCTGTGACGCTGAGGCGCGCCTCCGCCGCGCAGCGGGACGCGGTGCAGCGGCTCCTCGGCCGGGCGCCCCGCGCGGGGCGTGCCCTCACGGTCTCACTGCCCGAGCTCGATCGTCTGCTGCGCCGATCGCGCCTGCACGGCGACGGTCTGGCGGCAGCAGTGGTGTTGGTGACCGGCCCGGTAGCGGTGCGCGCCGAGGCCAGGGCCGCGCAGCGGCACGCCTGGGAGCAGGCGTTCGCCGGCCCTCGACTCAGTCCTTCAGCGCAGACCCGAGCTGGCGAGGTGGGGCGAGCGCTTGCGCAGCACCGGGACCGTCAAGCGGATCGTGCCCGATCCGGTGCAGGCTCGGGGACTGCTCGACGCGCTCGCCCGGGTAATCGACGCGCTTCCGCGCGCCGCCGAGCCGCTGGGGAGCTTCGCGGCGCGCGTCGCCGGCGGCGCACACGCACTCGACGAGGGCAAGCCGCTCGGCACCCTCTCGCTTGGTGCGGCGCGGGCCCTGGCGGGGATCGACCCACCGGGCCCCGACGAGTCGGCGGCCGAGTCTCGCCGAGAGGCGTGGGCGGCGGTCGGGCTGTTGTGCGACGAGCTGTCCAATGTCGTGTTGACCTTCGGGCTGCCGGGCGACGAGGAGACTGGCACCGGACGGATGCTGGAACTCGCCCGGTCGAGCATCCAGCCGGTGTGGCTGACCCTGCGCCAGCTCGTGCGCGATCCGCCGCGCTGGACGCAGTCGTCCCGGCGCGAGCTCGTGGGGCTGCCCGTGCACGCCTGCGAGAACCCGGCGATCGTGGCGCTGGCGGCGGACCGACTCGGGGATCGGTGCCCACCCCTGGTCTGCATCAACGGTCAGCCCCGCGCTTCGACCATGCTGCTACTGCGCTCCCTCGTCACCGCCGGTGCGCAGCTGCGTCACCACGGCGACTTCGACTGGGGCGGCGTGCGGATTGGCAACGTCCTCCACGCCCGGCTGCCTGTGGTCCCGTGGCAGTTTGACCGTGACGCCTACGTTCGCGCGCTCGAAGCGCACCGGAGCTCTTCGCCCCTGGCCGGCTATTCCGTGGAGGCCTGTTGGGATCCGGCGCTGAGCGGCGAGATGCGTCTCGCCGGGCGCAGGATCGAGGAGGAGCTGGTCGCCGACGAGTTGCTCGCCGCGCTTGCCTTCGCCGCCGCCGCCGTGCGTGGGCAGCGGGGCGACGGTTTCCGGGCAGCTGAGCGGGTCACGCGATCGGCGCGTGCAGGCGCCGCTGCAGCTCCACGCGAGCGTCCCGGTTGAACGTCGTGCAGAGAATCCGCTCCGCCGGCGTGCCTCGGGCCAGCAGCTCGCGTACGCGCTCGATCAGCACGGTGGTCTTGCCGCTGCCGGCGGGCGCGATCACCTGCACGACTCCGTCGTGAGCCTCGACGGCTCGGCGCTGCCCCGCGTCGAGGGCCGCCGCTGCGGCTGGCGGCTCGGCCCCGCCGCCGCTGGGCTCGCCGTGGGACGTCGGTGGGGGCGTGCGGTACAGCCGCGTGGCCACGGTATACGGTACTCGAACCGCGGATCGACGAACCGTTCCGGGGGCAGGCGAGTGAGCCGCTGCTCGCTCTCGATCACGACAGCGGTATCCGACCGCAGGGCCGGTTCGAGCACATAGCCGTACAACGGGCGAGATCCTCCAGGCCGAGGATCCGGACGCCGAGGACCGCCAACGTATCCGCCTGCGCGATGTGCGCCAGCCAGCCGTGTGCCGGGTTGGCGATGCTCGTGCGCCGGCTGCTCGCGTCACGCTCCGCCGCCGCGATCTCTTGGCGCAGCGCCGGGAACTCGATCACCTCGCAGCCCGCGCTCGCCAAACGATCGGCGATCGACCGACGTCGTGCACGTCAATCTGCGAGCGGAGACGGCCGGCACGGCAGCAATCTACTCACCGGTCGCGCAGCGTGACGCCCTGACCGCTCCGCCTTACGCGGCAGCGCGTCTTGGATCGCCCGACAGCACGGCGTCGTCCGACACCGAGGCTACCTTGAGCGTCGTAGAGCCACCGGTAGGGGATCGCATCCCAGCTCAGCTCGCTTTCCTACACGTTCTGAGCCACTCGTCGAAGGAGGTCAGCGGGTGGTTCTCACTCACGTACTCGGCGAACAGCGGGACTGTGAAGTCGAGCTGGCCTCGGCGGGAGCTCCAGATCAGCCCCTTGTCGATCAGCGATTCGCGGTGCACCGAGACGCCGCGCTGGTCCTTGGCGCCGAAGGCGCGGGCGGCGTCGGCGCTCCTGTAGGGCCCGACACCAATCGAAGCCATCGCTGCCAGGTAGCGCTGCTCGGCGTCGGTCGCCATCTGAAAGCGAATTCCGAAGAAGTTCCGCGCCAGGGAGTCGGTGACGATCTCGCGGACGGCCTGGACGTCGGCAATCGTGATCGGTGATGTCTCGGCATAGTTCCAAAGCTCCAGGCCGTACTCCTGGAGGAAGTAGGGAAAACCGGCGGATTCGCGCGCGACCTGCCGAGCCGCTGCCTCGTCGAACCCGACGTCGCGGAGGGCGGCGGGCGAGACCAGCGCGGTGCGCGCCGCGGCCTCCGGCAGACCACCGAGCTCGCGGTACTGAAACAGCCGATCGGCGTAGGGCTTCGCGGCCATCAGACGGACTTGGAGGTCGGGCAGCCCCGCACCCACCATCGCCACGGGCAGGCTCGCGCGGCTGACCGCCTGGAAGGCGATGCAGATGGCGGCCAGCGAGGCGGAGTCGAGGTTGTGCATCTCATCGACGAGGAACAGCGCGCCGGCGCGAGTGGCCTGCGCGACCTCACCGATCTCGCGAATGAGGTCGGTGAGGTCCTGCTCTGGATCGCCCGAGTCGGCGATCCCGGATGCCGGGTCGACATCGAGCTTGAGCTGCACGGCTCCGGGCACGGCGATGCTGAAGGCTTTGACGACCGCGAGCGCTCGCCCGGCGCGCTCCTTGACTCGGTGGCGCCGGCTCATCTCTCGCAGCAGGCGGGCCGCCATCCGGGCGAAGGTGACGCGGAAGTCCGGCTGGGATCCGACCTCCTGGACGTCGGTGGTGGCCCATCCGGCCTCGGTGGCGAGTACGTCGAGCTCGATCAGCAGCACCGTCTTGCCGACGCCCCGCAGGCCGGAGTAGATCAGGCTGCGCTCATATCCGCCGCCAACCGCTCGACCAGGTTCTGGAAGTTCTCGAGGTCCTGATCGCGGCCAGCGAGCATCGGCGGCTTGCGGCCAGCGCCGGGCGTGTAGGGGTTATCGCGTTTCTGCACCGATCTCTGCGTCTTTCTAAGGAGACAAGTCCAAGCTTAGAAAATCACAGATCCCGGACGTGGCCGTTCGGCAGGCGGTGGCGTCGGCTCCAGGATTATTCTAAGCTATACCTTAGAAAGAGTTAGAAGTTCGGCATCCTTCGTCGGTGGTAATGGCCTCTTCGAACCTGTCGATAAGGTGAGGAGCTGGTCGCAACTCCCAGACGCGTCCCCATTTGCGCTCGTTCAGCCGGTTGATGATCCCGGGGCTCTCGAGCTGACCGACGGCTCTTTCGATAGCGACGTGGGACTTCCCAGTGAGGCTCTGCGCAACGGCAACGTCAATCACCGGCTGCTCGGGAAGGACGCTTACGCGCTGGCGGACGGCGGCGTCTCGGCGTGGCTGGCCGACCTCGGGGAACGTGATCGACTTCTGCCCAAGCGCCTGCAGCCGCGCGCGAAGGGACTGTTCTCGGAGATCATCGAGGCGCCGACCCGCAGGGACGGCAGCCGGACGCTGGAGGTGCTCCGCGAGGAATACGGCGCCAATTTCCCAAAGCGCTTCAGAAGCTCGACGGCGACTGGCGGCAGCTGACCGCGTTCTATGACTTTCCAGGCGAGCACTGGCGGCATCTGCGGACGACAAACCCGATCGAGAGCTCGTTTCGCGACTGTGCGCCTCCGCCCGCGGGTAACGAAGGGCGCTGGTTCCAAGACCGCCGCGCTCGCGATGGCCTACATGCTGCTCAAGTCAGGGCCGGAGCGGGGGCGGCGGTTCAACGGCCACGAGCTCGTCGCCGACCTCCTCGACGGCGTGAAGTTCAAGGACGGGATCAGGCTCACTGACGACGACAACCACGACGACGGAATGACGGACGAGAGCGGCGCCGCGTGCCTATTCTTCATTGCCCAATCCACAGGGTTTGACAATTACCCACTTGTCCGGTTGCTCTGCAGGTCCACGGCGTCGAGTAGGACCTCTTTGAGTGAATCGCAGACAGTTCGAGGTGCGCTCCGCCGCGAGCGGCCCACCGGCCCGGCCGCGGAGAGGTAACCGCTCAGCGCCGGCGAGCAGCAGATCGTCAAGGCAGGCTTTGGTTGTTCTGCGACAGGCCCCATTGAGGGTATGGGCGCGAGCGAGCGGTTCCCGCGCCTGAACAGCTTCGAAGGGACTGACCTCCGCGCCTGAACAGCTTCTAAGCAGCTGACCTCTCTACTCGATGGATCGCCAATGCGTCCAGTCGGGAGCCACCTTTCTTCGGCTGAGCTGTGCTTAGACCGACGCTGACTACGTGATTGCCCCTGGAGAGCGCCAGATCTCTCTGCACCTTCTTGGGCGATCGAGCGCGCCAGTTTGCGGCGTAGGATGAGGGCGAGGCTCAGCTGCGCGTTAGCTGTGGTGGTCGGGATCGCGCTCGCCGGATGCAGCGGAAACACGAGCCTTGGCGCGACGAAGGTCGCGGCCACCAGCGCGACGTTACAGGCGAGCCTGCAGTGCGACTCCGGAGAGAGCTGCGACGGGTATTTTCGCTGGCGGGCCGGGGGCGGGGACTGGGTGAACGGGCCAGGCTTCGGTCCGACGCGTGGACCGCTGACGCTCGACCGATTCGGGTGGACAACACCGCAGGGTGCGCTGGCACCGAATACGACCTACGGGTATCAATGGTGCGGGCGGGGAAGCCAGAGCTCGGGATCCTTCTGCGTGGGACCGAGCGCCCAGCAGACCAGTCCTGAGCAGATCGCCACTGGAGACCCAAACCGTTCGAGCACGTTCACCACCCTCCCTTCGGATGTCACTACGGTCAGCGCGCAGCAGTTCCACGACAGCTTGGGCGTGAATGTGAAGGATACCTACTGGGACACGATCTACGCAGATTGGTCTCGGACTCTCGCTGGCGTCCTGAACATCGGCTTCACTCATATTCGGGTTGGCATCTACGATTCGAGCAACGCCGGATGGAACGCGCGCCATTGGGGAGATCTGCGGCAAGCTGTCGCCCGGGGATTGAAGCTCGACGTCGTTATCAGCCCCGACTGCAGCTACAAGGGAACCCTGTCTAACCCGCTCTTTTCTGATTGCTTCAACACGCTGCGAGACCAAGTGGGACTAGCCGGGGTGGAGAGCTTTGAGTCCCCCAACGAGTACGACATCTCGGGCGACCCGAACTGGGCAACAAATCTCACGACCTGGGATCCAGAGATCTACCGCGGGGCCAAGGCGCTCGGCCCGTACCCCGTGTACGGACCATCGATCGTCAACCAGTCAAGCATCGCGCCGCTGGGGGATCAGTCCGCGTCGCTCGACTACGGCAACTTCCACGACTACCGGGGGGCGACGACAGCGACTCCACTCTCGGTAGCTCTGGAGGCCGCGAGGATGCAGCCACTGACGGGCGGCAAGCCGGATGTTGCGACCGAATTCGGATACCACAATGAGCTCTCGCCCACAGATCCCGGAGCCCAACCAGGGATCGATGAGCCGGGCGCCGCGATCTACACCCTGCGTCAGTACCTGGAACACCTTTCAGATGGGGTGACTCGCAGCTATGTGAACCAGCTCTACGACCTGAACACGGCCAGCACCAACAGCAACGAACGTTTCGGACTCATTCGCTCCGATGGCAGCTACAAGCCGGCAGCGACCGCCTTGAAGAACCTGATCTCGATGGTGGGCACCGGTACCCCCGCAACGCTTGCACCGCTGTCATGGGGAGTCGAAGCGGGGGACCAGACCTCTGACCTGAGATATCTGGATATCGCGGCGTCTGACGGTAGCCATGACCTCGTCCTGTGGCGTACGGCCTCGGTCTGGGACCGGGAGGCAAAGCAGGACCTGACCGTCACCCCTGTCCCGATCCACATCGACGGCAGCTTCGCCGCCTGGCAGCAGGGAGACCCACTCCAGAGCGGTGCGCTCTCTAAAGGAGCCGGTCCGATCGCGCTCAACCTAGGTGCTGACCCGATCGTTCTGCACATCGTGCCCTCGGGGTCAGGTGCCGCAGCTCCGGCGGCGGCAGCTGGCTCGGCGCGCGCTGCCGCGGCGCCCGGCGCAGCCGTGAGAAGTGGCCTGACCCGCGTGCATCCTCGTAGTCACCGGTATCGCGAGACAAACTCACGGAATGCCCGTCCGCGGCGACTGTGCCGCCCCCGGCCCGGCTTTGGACGCGCGCGTTCCCGGGCGCCGATCCGTCGTCACCCAAGCGCCCTCCGTCATAATCCTCCGAGGGGCTGATGGACGTCCTGAGTGCAGCGTTCCGAATCGCCGCCACGCTTCAACCCTTCCGGCTCTCGTGACGGTCGCGACACCGTGCGATGTCGGGCGCTGGGACAATGAATACGCCCACCAGTCTCGGGCCGCGATACGGCTCTCCTCTCCGTTTGGGGGTGACTCATCGGTGAGGAAGGGCGATTTGGATGCCGGCGCAGCAGAGGTAGATCATCGCGATCAGCGCGGTGGCTGAGTGAAATCCGTAGGCGCGGTGTGAGATCAGGCGGACCTTGCTGTTGAGCGCTTCGAGGCGTCCGTTGCTGATCCCGAGCTCGATCGCGGCGAGCACGCCCTGCTTGTGCTGGCGGATGGTGCGGGCGAGCTTGGTGAACGGTTTGAGCCGGGAGCGCGACGCCCACGCGAGCCACGCGTCAAGACGCTCGGCGGCTTCCTGCTTGGGGAGCCGGTAGATGTAGCGCAGCTCGCCGTAGAGCAGGAACGCGCGGTACATCCGCTTGTTGGCCGTCACGACCTCGGCGAGCTTGAGCAGCTGCCCGGCGGTCTGCTTGGCGGTGTCTTTGAGCAGGCTGTGGCGCGTGCCCTTGATCCACTTGCCCTCGCCGGTGGCAGAGCGGCCGTGCTGGTTGTACTCGTCGCGGCGGACCTGGTCGACGGCCTTTGAGCCGAGTGAGACGACATGGAAGGGGTCAAAGCACACCTGCGCATCTGGGACCGATCCGCGGATCGCTTTCTCATAGCCGGCGGACATGTCGATCGAGACGCCCGGATCGAGGCCTTCTGCTCGCTGGTGAGCCCGTCAAAGAACGCCTGCAGGCTGGCGGCGTTGCGGCCCTCGGCGGCCCACACGATCGCGGCCTGGTCGTGGTCAGCGACACAGGTCAAAAACTTGTGATCGGCGCCGTAGCTGACCTCGTCCACGCCGATGAACTGAAGCCCGTCCAGCCGGCCCCGGTCGAGCCGGTCGGCCACGACCCGCTTCAGGATGTTGCCGACCGTCTCCCAGGCGATCCGCATCAGCCGCGTTACCTTCGTCTGGCTCATCTGCTGCGCCAGCCACGCCGTGAGATCCTCGAAATCGCGGGTGTAGCGCGACCCGCCGCGCGCCCACTCCACCGCCTCGGGCAGATCGCCGCAGTCCGGGCAATACAGCCGTCGCAGCTTGCACTCGATCACGCACCGCACGCCGCCGAGATCGAGATGGCGCCAGCGCTTGACGCGATGATCCTTGATCGGCAGGCCGCCGGCTCCACAACCCGAACAGAACCGCTGCTCGCGGCGCAACGCGAACGTCACGATCACCGCCCGCTCTGAGAACTCCACGTCTCTGACCCAGGCGCCCGACAGCCCGAGCATCCGATTGAATGCCGTCTGGACCCGCATGTCGTCCTCCTTCAAAGGCCGCTTGAACTCAACAGCCAGCAGCCTGACCAACCGAGAGCGGCGGCGGGTCCTCCAACCCCAAAACGACGGCAACGAAGGGGCGAAGCCAGGGCCGTCTGACCCTCAGCCCTGCGGCGCGTCAACGAGCCGCCCGACACCGAGCGCTTCCGGCGCCCCCGGGGCGAATCCCGCGACGATCATCCAGATATCACAGCGCGGCATCCATGCCGCTAGATCCCCCAGCCCAGCACACCGATCCCGACGCGCCCATCGAGCCCAGCCACTCCCGAATTCACCCCCAAATGACGAGGAGTCCCCGCGATACTGAGCTGATCCGTGAGGCAGGGGTTCTGCGGCCGGCGGAGCTGATCGGTGCCGGTGAGGCTTCCGAGGACCCCGGTGGCTCGATTCGTTATCTCAGGAACCCGCCTGCTCGCAGCACTGCATCCCGAACTCGCACCTCCGTCTCGGCCTGCGGATGGATGCCGACGCGGACGCGGGCGATCTCGCGCATCCGTGCGTAGGAGATGACCGACAGGGTGTCCCCGTCCAATCCGTTCACGTGAGCGCGGTTCAGCCCGGTCGGTCCGCGGGAGATCACGAAGCAATAGCGGCCGTCGAGGCTGGTCAGCGCCTCGGCTGGGGCGGCGCCGACAGAAACGATCTTCCTTGCGTCACGGTTGCCCAACGGGACAAGCGCGACGTAGGTCGAGATCGTCCCCGCGTCGCACACGATTCTGCCGTTCTCGGAGAGGGCAATACCGTGGTGAGCAGCCTGGTTGGGGTAGGCCTCGGGGGCCAGCCGCATGGCCTTCTCACTGAGCGGCAGCTTTACCGTCCGCCTGATGTGCCCCGTGAGGAGGTCGAAGGTGACGAATCCATTCAGATACGAAAGCTGCAGCACCAACTCGTGGCTGTACGGAACGAACGCGAACGGTCGCACGCCCGCGTCGAAGCGATAGGTGCGAACCACGCGAAGTGTCCGGGCGTCGGCAATCGTGAGTTGATGAGGGCTGTTGTCGTGTCCGTACGGCAGCAGTTGATTGCCGAGACTACCCGAGTAGACGTACTTGCCATCGGGTGAGATCTCGAGCACGTGCGGCCATTCGCCGGCCTGGTAGGAGCCCTCGATCTGACCGGTTGCCGCGTTCAGCGCGTAGACCTTGGCGCCTGGCAGGGCCGAGACGAACAGTCGCCCCCCGTTGGGCGTGATTGCGAGGTGATCAGCGCGGAGCGCCGGCATCTGTGTACGCCACAGCTCCTTTCGTGTGGTCAGCGAGAACGCCGCCACGTCGCCGAGATAGCCGCGGGACACGTACACGATCCCGCCGTCCGGCGAAGCCTGCACCTCCTGCGCGTAGTTGACCTCGCCGCGGTTTTGGATCAGCGCCGGATAGATCGCACGCTGCGTTGCGTCGACCGGTGTGTGGCCTTCGGGAATGACATTCAAGGGCCTGCCCAACAGGTGGAACGTGCGCGCGTCCAACACGGTAACCGTGCCGTCGTAGCTGTTCGCGATCAGCAGCACGGCTCGGGTGCGCGTACGAGCGCGTGTACTGGAGGCCAGCGCGCCGTCCAGGATCAGCGAGCCGCTCAGGGCGAGCAGCACCAACGCCATGCCGAGCGGTAGCGCAAGCCGCTTGTAGAAGCCAACGAACACAGCAAACACGCTAACACGCTGGCTCCTGTTCGCCTTACGTGTTGGTGCTCCGCGTCGAGGTGGCGCGCGCGTGACCGGCCCGGCCCGAGCTGGTGGTCAAGGTCGATCGCTCGGGCTCAACGAGCACCATCCGGTCGAAAGGACGATGCCTGCATGCGGCGGAGCCGGACACGGCAAAAGTCATGCCCGAAAGAGGATGGCGGCCAGGCTTACAGTAGTGTAAGTTGGCGAGGCGATGCAGAGCCTGAGCCCGCTGAAGACCTCGTTCTTGCCCCCGGGGACGCGATGTCGTGCGGCACGCCAACGACTGCGACTTCCAGCCCGGCGGGGTGCCCGTAGAGGCCTCCTCGATCCCCCGGGGTAGACGTTGTGGCCGCCGCGGATGATCAGATCCTCGCGGTCGCGCAGGTTGAACGACGCCATCGATCGCGCGGTAGCTGCGTGTGGTCGTCGAGCTGGACGACCGGGCGCTGCGGCGCGTCGACCGCAGCCGTGGCTACCTCCCGGGCGAAGCTCGTCATGTCTGCCCTGCCCGTCGGTCAGCGGTCGCTGGCATCACGAGTGCTTGCGACTCACGGCGACGAGGTGGGCGCCGCCGTGGTGCTCAGGACGACAACCACTTGCCAACGGACCGACGGGAAAGATCTCAAGCGGGAGATCGAGGGACCTGACACAACCCCGCGGAGGGCACATAGCCGGGATCAACAGATCGCAAGACATTGGAAGAAAAAGGAGCAGACCCAGTGGCACACGTTCACGTCAAGCAACTCGACATCACCAAGACGAACATTGCCGTGCAGGAGCTTATCGAGGTCACCGAGAACCCTCGCCACCGGCATCTCCTAGAAGCCTACGATCGCCATCGCAACCTGGAGCATGCCGGGCGCTTCGAGGAGATCTTCGCGCCCGAGATGACGGTCGAGCACCCGGTCTACCGCTTCAACATGATCGGCCAACCGCCGATGAAGCTCGAAGGCCGCGAGCAGGTGGAGCCGGTCTACCGCCTCTGGGCCGAGACGAACCAGTCCATCTTCTATAACGAGTCAGAGACGGTGGCCGTCGGCGACTGGATGGTCGTGAGCACGATGGTCGGCTACCAGCAGACGCTGGGGGCCGCCCTGGTGGCGGGCGGGATTGAGGCCGACGAGGATGCGATGTATCTGCTCCGGGGTCGTGTCGCGATGATCTGGCCTTACGACGACCGTGGCCGCCTGGTCGGCGAGAACGTCTGGGAGTACGATGAGAGCGAGCACGACCTGATCAAGCTCGATCCGGACGACGTGCTGAGCACCGAGCGGGCCGCCGAGCTGCTCGAGCCGTTGATCAAGCCGCTTGCACCGTTCGAGGACAGCATGCTGCCGACAAGCCCACGGGTCGCCGCATGAAAGCGGTCGCTTGCCAGAACGCAAAGCTGGAGACCATCGAGCTGCCGACGCCTGAGCCCGCCAAGGGCCAGGTGGTCATCAACGTCATGGCCTGCGGCATCTGCGGATCAGACCTCCACGCGCGCCACCACGCCGACGAGCAGGCCGATGTGCTCGCGGAGGCCGGCTACGACGGTTTCATGCGCTCCGATCAACGGGTTGTCTTCGGGCATGAGTTCTGCGGCGAGGTCGCCGACTACGGCCCCAAGTGCCGCAAGAAGGTCGCGACCGGCACGCCTGTGGTGGCGCTGCCGCTGATCCGGCGCGGAGCGGAGATCCACGCGATCGGTCTCTCCGCCGCCGCGCCCGGCGGCTATGCCGAGCAGGTCCTGGCCGAGGAGTCACTCATGTTCGCGCTCCCGAACGGGCTCTCCCCGGTGCTCGGCGTCCTCACCGAACCGATGGCGATCGGCTTCCACGCCGTCCGCCGCGCCGAGATCAAGAAGGGCGACGTGGCGATCGTGATCGGCTGTGGCCCGGTCGGCTTGGCCGTGATCAGCATGCTCAAGGCCGCGGGCGTCCGCACGATCGTGGCGAGCGACTTCTCTCACGGCCGGCGGGAGCTCGCGAGCGCGTGCGGCGCCGACGTCGTCGTCGACCCGAGTCAAGGCTCGCCCTATGAAGCGGCTGGGGATCGAGGGCACCTGAAGACCGTGCCGGCCGCCGCGAAGCTCGCGATCGGCACGATCGAGAAGCTCAGGCGCCTGCCGGTGCCGTGGTATCACGTCTGGCGCACCGCCGAGACGCTGGGCGCCAAGCCCAAGCGCCCGGTGATCTTCGAGTGCGTCGGCGTTCCGGGGATCCTCGACGGCGTGATCGCCAGCGCGCCACTGTGGTCGCGGCTCGTCGTCGTCGGTGTCTGCATGGAGCCGGACAAGATCCGCCCCGCAATGGCGATCAACAAGGAGATCGACCTGCGGTTCGTCGTGGGCTACACGCCGCTCGAGTTCCGGGACACGCTCCAGATGCTCGCCGAGGGCAAGGTCAACGCCGCTCCGATCGTGACCGGAACCGTCGGCCTGCCCGGCGTCGAGGCCGCTTTCGGGGCGCTTGGGGATCCCGACAAGCACGCGAAGATCCTGATCGATCCCAGAAGCTCGGCCGCCGCGCCCGGCCCCTGAAGGCCGCCGGCCAGGGCGCCCGAGCCAGGTCACGCGCCGCGGCGTCCGGTGGCGCCCAGCCGGCGCGAATATGCTGGGGCCATCACCGAGCGCACGATCGTTTTCTTCCCCGAGGGGGCGTTCGGTCCCACCAACAACTGCGTGGGGATCGGCGACGTGCTGCGACGCCGCGGCCATCGCGTCGTGTTCGTCGTCGAGGAATCGTTTGGCGGGACGCTCGCGGCCCAGGGGTTCGAGGAGCGCCTGATGCGCCTGGGACCACCCTCGGCCGAACCCGAGGAGCCCGGGCAGTTCTGGAAGGACTTCGTCCGCGATACGGCGCCGGTCTTTCGCGAGAGCACCTTTGACCAGCTCGCCAGCTTCATCCTGCCGACCTGGCAGGCGCTGATCGACGGGTCTCGCTACGTCGACGGACGGCTCGAAGAGATCTTCGGCGAGCTCGCGCCCGAGGTGATCGTCGAGGACAACGTCTGCGCCTTTCCGGCGATTCCGGCCAGCGGCCTGCCGTGGGTTCGCGTTGTCTCCTGTAACCCGCTCGAGGTCAAGGATCCTGCGCTCCCGCCCCCCTTCTCCGGGCTGCCGTCGAATGACTCCTCGGATTGGGATGAGTTCCGGCGCGAGTACGCGCGCCAGCTCGGCGAGCTGCAGGCCAGCTTCGCGGCCTTCTGCGTCGATCGGGGCGCGCCGCCACTGCCCGAGCTGGAAATGATCCACGAGTCGCCGTGGCTGAATCTGATGCTCTACCCCGCCGAGCTCGACCATCGCCGCAGCCGACCGCTCTCGCCGACCTGGCACAACCTCGAGACGAGCGTGCGGGCCACCGACTCGCCGTGGAGTCCGCCTGATGGCGATACAGCGCTCGCGTATCTGAGCTTGGGCTCGCTCGGGTCAGCCGACGTCCCCCTGATGAGGCGGCTGATCGAGGTTCTCTCCCGCACGCCTCGCCGCTACGTCGTCAGCCTGGGCCCGCAGCACTTCGCATACGAGCTGGCCGAGAACATGATCGGAGCCGAGTTCCTGCCCCAGGTCTCGGTCCTGCCGCACGTCGACGCCGTGATCACCCACGGCGGCAACAACACGACCACCGAGTGCATGTGGTTCGGCAAGCCGATGCTGGTCCTGCCCATCTTCTGGGACCAGCACGACAACGCTCAGCGGGTGCACGAGACGGCTACGGCGTGCGGCTGCCGACCTACTCCTTCGATGAGGACCAGCTCACAACGGCGCTGTCACGCCTGCTGTCCGACGCCTCGCTGCGGGCGCGAGCGGCCGCGGCCGGCGAGCGTCTGCGCCGTGCGCCAGGGACGGCGGTCGCGGCTGATCTGATCGAGCGTGTCGCCCGGACGGGCGCGCCGGTGCTTCGGGGTGCGTAGGACAGACCAGGCTTCGTGGGGCAAGCCAGGCTCCGGACCCCAGCGGACGGCGCGGACTCCTCGATCGAGGCCAGCGAGCAGCGATGACTAGGCTCGATGGCGATGACTTCGCTTCCCGCCCTCTCTCTGCGGTCGCTCACCAAGCGCTATGACAGCGGCCTGCTGGCCCTGGACGGCTTTGACCTTGAGATCGGAGCCGGTGAGTTCTTCGGGCTGCTGGGCCCCAACGGGGCCGGCAAGACGACCCTGATCAGTGCTATCTGCAACCTGATCCGCGTCACCTCCGGAGAGATCCGGATCTTCGGGGAGCCGCACCAGGATCCCGAGGCGCGCCGGATGATGGGACTGGCCGAGCAGGACGTCAACCTCGACCGTTTCCTCGACGTGGAGGAGACGCTGGTCTACCACGGCGGCTACTACGGCATGAGCCGGCAGGACGCCGTCCGCCGAGCCCGCGAGATGATGGACGTCTTCGATCTGCGCGCCAAGGCGGGCGTGCGGGCGCCGATGCTCTCGGGCGGCATGCGCCGGCGCCTTCTGCTCGCCCGGGCGCTGATGCATGAGCCGCGGCTGGTGATCCTGGACGAGCCGACCGCGGGGGTCGACTTCGAGTTGCGCCTCGAGCTCTGGCGTTATATCCGGCGCCTGCACGAGCAGGGTACGACGATCCTGCTCACCACCCACTACCTCGAGGAGGCGCAGGAGCTCTGCCAGGACGTCGCCCTGATTCGCGGTGGGCGCCTGCTCGCCCGTGACAGTCCCTCGGCGCTGCTGGAGACCTTCGAGGCCGATTCGCTGGCCGACGTGTATGTCAAGGCAATGGCCTCATGAGCGTTGAGGCGACGGACGGCCTCATGAACCTCACGGCGATGGCGTCATGAGCGCCTCGGCGATCGCAGGGGATCGCCGGGCTGCGGCACTGCGCCGGCTGCTCGTGCGCCGACGGGGGCTGTGGTCGCTGGCCGGCCGCGAGATCCTGCGCGTGCTCAAGCTCTGGACGCAGACCGTGGCCGCACCGGTGATCGCGTCGTTTCTGTTCATCCTGGTGTTCGGGTTGTCGTTGAGCGGGCGCATCCGCCACGTCGAGGGATTTGACTACCGCGTGTTCATCGTCCCCGGGCTGATCACGATGGCGATGGTGCAGGCCGCGTACTCCAACAACTCCTCCTCGGTGTTTCAGTCGCGCTTTGACCGCTACCTCAACGACGTGCTCGCCTCCCCGATGCGCAACTGGGAGATCAACCTGGGCCTGTCGCTCGGGGGAGTCGTGCGCGCGCTGCTGATCGGTGTGTCACTGCTGGCGCTGGCGCTGCCGATCACCCACGTGCCTGTGCGCGAGCCAATCGTGCTGGTGACCGGAGTCGCGCTCGGGCTGACGCTGTTCGCTTCACTCGGGGTTGTCGTCGGCATCTACGCCAAGACCTGGGACCACGCGGGCTTTGTGCAGAACATCCTGATCGTGCCGTTGAGCTTTCTGGGCGGCGTGTTCTACTCAGTCTCGGTGCTGCCCTCGCCGTGGCGCGAGATCTCGCACGCCAACCCGATCTTCTACCTGGTGCAGGCAGTGCGCTACGGGTTCCTCGGCTCGAGTGACGTGCCGGTGGGGGTCGCGCTGGGCATCACCGCGGCCCTGGCCGCGCTGACCGTCGCCTGGAGCGCGTGGCTGTTTCGCAGCGGGCGCAGACTGAAGCCGTAAACACCGCCGCCTTTCGCTTATTGCGCCTCGACGATCATGAGGTGATTGCCGTCGTGGTCACGGAAGAAGAACAACAGCGGCACGTTGCCGTCACCGCCCATCAGCTCCTCGTCGACGTCGACAACCCTGTTGCGTGGGCGGCGCGCGGATCGGGCGACACCAACGCGATGCCGGTCATCCGACCCGGCTGAAACTCGCCTTGTGGCGGCACCAGCGAGACGGCGGTCCCGCCGCCGCTCGGCGCGACCTCGACCCACCGGTCGTTGTCGCCGAACGGCACGTCGGCGACGACCGAGAAGCCAAGCTTGCTCGTGTAGAAGGCGATCCCTTGATCCTGATCGGCGACGGGGACCATCACTCGGCCTATCTGCGTGATCTGCGGCATGCGCTGCTCCTTGCTCGAGGTGTTCGAGGGCTCGAAGGTGTTCGAGGGTTTCAGTGGCTAAGACCGCCGAGGCGGCCAGAAGTAATCATCTGCCTTTCGTTCGACTCAGAATGGCGCCACCACGCTGAACCTGGTTTGCCGTCGGAGGACCCCGGGAACGATCCCTGGCAGCACTCCGAAGGCTCACGATGGAGCAGAGACCCACCACCCTCAGCGGCCAGCCGAACCACCCGTCTGGGTCCGGGGGGGAGAAGAACAAGCCGATCGAGTTCGATCCGGCGGAGGCGGCGCGCGGGCGCGGCTTTGAGCGCGGGATCGGGCTGCGCTCGGCGGTGGCGATCAACATGACCCAGATGTGCGGGATCGGTCCGTTCGTGACGATCGTTGATGATCGCCGCGCTGGGCGGTCCCCAGGCGGCATTCGGTTGGATCATCGGGGCGGTGCTCGCGCTGGCCGACGGGCTCGTGTGGGCGGAGCTGGGCTCGTCGATGCCCGGGGCGGGCGGCACCTATCTGTATCTGCGCGAGGCGTTTCAGTATCGCTCCGGTCGGCTGATGCCGTTCCTGTTCGTGTGGACGGCGATGTTCACCATCCCGCTGATCATGGCGACCGGGGTGATCGGCCTCGTGCAGTACCTGGGTTACCTGATTCCCGGCATGTCCTGGGTGGAGATCCACGGCATCTCGCTCGGCGTCGTGGCGATCGTGCTGTTCGCGCTGTACCGGCGCGTCTCGGCCACCGGCACGATCAGCACGGTGCTGTGGATCGTGGCCATGCTCAGTCTGCTGATCGTGATCGTGGCCTCGCTGACCAACTTCCACACCAGTCTCGCCTTCACCTATCCCCACAACGCGTTCGCCTTCGGCGGCCCGTTCTGGGCCGGGCTCGGGGGCGGCCTGTTGATCGGCATCTATGACTATCTGGGCTACAACACCACCTCGTACATGGCCGCTGAGATCAACGATCCCGGCCGGGTGCTGCCGCGCTCGATCCTGTACTCGGTGCTCGGGATCATGGCCGCCTACCTGGCCATGAACATCGGCGTCCTCGGCACGGTGCCCTGGCAGGTGGCCGCCAGATCACAGTCGATCGCGTCACTGGTCCTTGACCGTACCTGGGGCAAGGCGGCCGCCGACATCACCACGGTCCTGATCGTCCTCACGGCATTCGGGTCGATCTTCGCCGGGCTGATGGGCGGCTCGCGGGTTCCCTACAACGCCGCTCGCGACGGCCTCTTCTTCCGGCCCTTCGGGCGGCTGCATCCGCGCCACCACATCCCCCACGTCGCGCTGCTGGTGATGGGTGCGATCACCGCGGTGGGCAGCTTCTTCACGTTGAGCACCGTGATCAACGTGCTGCTGGCGGTGTTCGTGATCGTCCAGGCGGTCGCCCAGGTGGTCGCCCTGACCGTGCTGCGCCGCCGCCAGCCGCAGCTGCGGCGGCCCTACCGGCAGTGGCTGTACCCGCTGCCCAGCCTGATCGCGCTCGGCGGCTGGATCTACGTCTACACCTCCTCGGGCCACACCCCGATCATCTTCTCGCTGGTGATTCTGGCCGCCGGTCTGGTGGCCTTCCTGGCCTGGTCGCGGGCCGAGCGCCAGTGGCCGTTCGGCCCGATCGAGATCCGCGAGGACTTCCTTGACGATTCCGAGTCGACGCCGGCGGAGCGCGCGCAGCCCGCGGTGGTCGCCTGAGCATGCGGGCTGGCGATTTCGTGATCGCGGTGGACTCCGGTGGCGCCAGGGTGGCCGCGACCGGGGGCCGAACTTGACCACCCCCAACGCCGGCGCCTCCAACGCAGGCGCCTCCAGCGACGGCCCGCCACCGGGCGCACTGATGGCGGCTGAGATCGCCGAGCAGCCTGGCGCCCTGCAGCGCCTGCTCGACGACGGGATCAGCGCCGTGCGGGAGGTCGCCGATCGAGTCGCCCGGCGCCGACCACGGTTCGTGCTGCTGACCGCCCGCGGCACCAGTGACCATGCGGCGCTGTATGCCAAGTACCTGATCGAGATCACGCTGGGTCTGCCGGCCGGTCTCGCCTCGCCCTCGACCCTGACCACCTACGGCAGCCGGCCTGACCTGTCCGACGTTCTGTGGATCGCCGTGTCACAGTCGGGCGGGTCGCCGGACCTGGTCGACTCGACTACCGCCGCCCGGTCCTGCGGCGCGTTGACCATGGCCGTCACCAATGCGTCTGAGTCACCGCTCGCACAGGCCTGCGAGCTCAACCTCGACGTACTGGCCGGCCGCGAGCGGGCCGTCGCGGCGACCAAGAGCTACACCAATCAGCTGTTGGCGCTTTACCTGCTGATCGACCTGTGGGGCGGGGGTGACGCCGGCGCCGCCCAGCCGTTGCCGGGCCTCGCCGCGGACGTGCTGCAAAAGGACGCCGGCGCAGAGGTGGCCCCACGGTATCGCTTCGTCGAGCGGCTGGTCGTCACCGCGCGCGGCTACGCCTACGCGACCGCGCGTGAAGCGGCCCTGAAGATGATGGAGACCTCCTATCTGTCGGCGCACGCGTTCTCGGGCGCGGACCTGATGCACGGACCCCTGGCGATGATCGACGCCGACCGGCCCGTGATCGCGGTCGTCCCGAGGGGCCTCGGCGGCACGGCGCTGGCCCCGGTGCTCGAGCGCCTGCGCGATCGCAACGCCGATCTGCTGATCGTCGGTGATCTGCAGGCGGCGCCCTGGGCGGCGGCGGCCGCCTCGCTGCCCTTGACCGATGAGCGGGTCGGCCCCGTCCTGCAGATCCTGCCGCTGCAGCAGATGGCCCATGCGATGGCGGTCGCGCGCCGATATGACCCCGACGCCCCGCGCGGTCTGAACAAGATCACCGAGACACGATGAGACACCGCGCCGCGGTTTGGCCTTTGCCGTGGCGGGGAGTACCGGTCTAGCGCACGTCACAGAGGAGGCACGATGGCGGTCAGCAAGGGTCCACAGCGGCGCGGTCTGGGGATCACGGTCGCGCTCACGGCGGCCACCGTAGGGGTCGTGTACGGCTATGACACGGGCAGCATCGCCGGAGCGCTGCTGTTCATCCCAGCGCAGTTCAAGCTCTCCACCGCGGCGACCGAGTGGATCACCACCTTCACCGGAATCGGCCTGATCGTCGGCGCGCTGGGCGCCAACCGGCTGGCCGACCGCTTCGGACGCAAGGTCGCGATGGTCGTGATCGCGGCGGGATTCACCGTCTTCGCGATCCTCCAGGGCGCGGCCACCGGGATCGTCTGGCTGGACATCACGCGGTTCATGCTGGGGGTCAGCATCGGCATCTCGACCGTCGCCGCCCCGGTGTTCATCGCCGAGTCCGCGCCGGTGACGATCCGCGGCGCCCTGATCGTCGGCTATCAGGTGGCGACCGTGGTCGGGATCATGGTGGCCTACTTCGCCGACTATGCGCTGGCGGCGAGCGGCTCGTGGAGGATCATGCTCGGGCTCTCCGCGGTGGCCAGCGCGCTGGTGCTGGTCGTGCTCCTGCGGCTGCCCGACACCCCGCGGTGGTACCTGATGCGCGGTCGGCGAGAGGACGCGCTGCGAACGCTGCGTCGCGTCGATCCGACCGCCGACGCCGAGCGGAGCGTGAGAGAGATCGAATCCGACCTCGGCGCCGAGCGCGGCGGCCGGTTGCGCGAGATGCTGCGCCTGCCCTATGTGCGGCCGACCGTGTTCGTGCTGGTGCTCGGGTTCCTGGTCCAGATCACCGGCATCAACGCGGTCACCTACTACAGCCCGTTCATCTTTCATGACATCGGTTGGCAGGGCCATTTCGTGTTGCTGATCCAGGCCCTGATCGAGGTCTTCTCGGTGGCCGCCACGGTCGTTGCGGTGCTGGTCGTGGATCGTCTCGGGCGCCGGCTGACGCTGCTCATCGGGGTCGGGGTGATGATCGCCTCCAACGCGCTGCTGGTGATCCTCTATGCCCAGGGCGGACACTTCAGCGGCCTGCGCTCCGCGCTCGGCTTCGTGGGGATCCTGTTCTTCACCGCGGGCTTCAACTTCGGCTTCGGGGCGATGGTGTGGGTGTACGCGTCTGAGAGCTTCCCCTCTCGACTGCGAACCGCGGGCGCCTCGGCCATGCTGACCGCTGACCTGCTGGCCAATCTGCTGATCTCGCGCTTCTTCCTCACCGTGCTACACGACCTCGGCGGCACCGGCACGTTTGCGCTGTTCCTGGGTCTGGCGGTGATCTCGTTCGCCTTCATCGCGGGGATGGCGCCTGAGACCAAGGGCAGGCCGCTGGAGGCTATCCGCATCTACTGGGAGAACGGCGGCCATTGGCCGCCCGAAGAGGAGACGCTCGCCGCGCTTGACCAGCGGCGGCGTGAGGAGTGCGAGGGGATCAGATGAAATGACCTTCGTCGAGCAGGAGATCGACAGCCAGCCCCGGCTGTGGCGAGAAGCCGCGGCGCTGGCCGGCGAGCAGGCCGATGTCCTTCCCCACGCCGGAGCGCGGGTGGCCTTTGTGGGCTGCGGCACCTCCTTCTACGTGGGCCGGGCGCTGGCCGGCGCCAGAGAGGCGGGCGGTGAGGGAGAGAGCGACGCCTTCGCCGCCTCGGAGATGCCCCCGACTCGACGCTATGACCTGGTGGTGGCGATCTCGCGCTCGGGCACGACCACTGAGGTGCGCCGGCTGATGGCGCGCCTTCAGCCCTCCACCCCGGTGCTGGCGATCACCGCCGACGCCGGCAGTCCGCTCGCCCGGGATGCCGATCGGACGGTCACGATCGCGTTCGCCGACGAGCGCTCGGTGGTCCAGACCCGCTTTGCCACCTGCACGATCGTGCTCCTGCTCGCCCACCTCGGGTGGCCGATCGAGGAGATCGCGGGTGACGCCGAGCGGGCGCTGGACGATCCGCCACCGGTGGATCTCGAGCGTGTCCGCCAGATCGTGTTCCTCGGGCACGGCTGGAGCGTCGGCCTGGCCCAGGAGGCGGCGCTCAAGGCTCGCGAGTCCGCGCGGGCCTGGAGCGAGGCGTACCCGGCGATGGAGTACCGCCACGGCCCGATCGCCACCGCCGGCCCGGGCACCGTGGTCTGGTCGCTGGACGAGCTGCCCCCGGGTCTGGCCGAGCAGATCATCGCGACCGAGGCGCAGCTCATAACATCGGCCGGCCATCCCCTGGCCGAGCTGGTCAGAGCCCAGCGCCTGGCCGTCGCGATGGCCAAGGCTCGGGGGCTGGACCCCGACCGCCCCCGGAACCTGACCCGTTCGGTGGTGCTGGCGGGCGATGACCCAGACGCCTGAACGGGTGATCGCGATCGATGTGGGCGGCACCACGTTGAAGGGCGCGCTGGTCGACCGCAGCGGCCGTGCCACCACGGTCTGCGAACGGCCCACGCTCGCGCAGGCCGGAGCCCAGGCGGTGATCGACGCGGTGCTGCAGTTCGCTGTCGAGCTCGCCGGAGAGCCGCCGCGTCCGCGAGCGATGGCCGTAGCGGTTCCGGGCCTGGTGGACGAGCGTGCGGGGGTCGTGCTGAGCTCGGCCAACCTCGCTTGGCGCGACGTGCCGATCGGCGAGCTTCTGCGTGAGCGCCTCGCGCTGAGCGTCATCGTCCTGCATGACGTCCGCGCCGCCGCACTGGCGGAGGGCTCGTTCGGCGCCGCTCGCGCGAGCCGCGACTATCTGCTGCTGACCCTCGGCACGGGGATCGGGGCTGCGGTCGTGATCGACGGCCGCCCCTACACCGGGGCGCATGGTCTGGGGGGCGAGCTCGGCCATGTCGCGGTCCAACCTGGCGGCCCCAGGTGCGGGTGCGGCCACCAGGGCTGCCTCGAGGCGCTGGCGTCAGCCGGGCACATCGCGCGGCGCTACAGCGCGATCAGCGGCCAAGCCCAGACGACCAGCGCCGAGGCGGTCGCCCAGCGCGCGGCGGCCGGGGATCAGACCGCCCATGCCGTCTGGCGCGAGGCGATCGCGGCGCTGGCCGTGGCGATCGTCAACTACGCCACGCTGCTGGACCCCGAGCTGGTGGTCATCGGTGGCGGCATGGCCGCAGCCGGCGATCAACTGTTCGTGCCTCTGCGTCACGCGCTGGCGGGCCAGATCCGCTTCGGCGAGCCGCCGCCGCTGGTGCCCGCTCAGCTCGGCTCAGAGGCCGGTCGGCACGGAGCCGCAATCGCGGCCTGGCGAGAGGCCGGGCTGGCCCAGAGCGAGCTTTCGGGCTGGGCGCCGTAGTCGTGCGGGTTCGCAGCGAGCGCATCGTCACCCCCGCGGGGACAGTGACCGGAGAGGTTCTGATCGATGGGGCTCGCATCCGGGCGATCGGCGCCATCACCACCGGCGGCGAGGTGATCGATGTCGGCTCCCGGTGGCTGGCGCCTGGCTGCATCGACGCCCACGTACATGGTGGCGCCGGCGCGCAATGCAACAGCGCCGATCCCGGCGAGATCGCCGAGGTGGCGCGGTTTCACGCCACCCACGGGACCACCGCCATGCTCGCCACCACCGTCGCCGCCGCGCCGGATGAGCTCTGCACGGCGCTCGAGACGATCGCGGGTCTGACGCGCCCGGCGCGCCCGGCGGGGCTGACGGCTCCGGCGCCCCGTCGGGACGGCGCTGAGGTTCTCGGAGCTCATCTCGAGGGTCCGTTCCTGAGCCGCGGCAGAGCCGGTGCGATGGATCCGGCGAGCTTCTCAGAGCCCGACCCGACGGTCGTCGAGCGGCTGCTCGGTTCGGGGGCGGGCACCGTGCGGATGATGACCCTGGCCCCGGAGCTGCCCGGCTCGATGGAGCTGATCGCCAAGCTCATCGATCGCAACGTGGTGGTCTCCGTGGGACACAGCGACGCCAGCTATGAACAGGTCAGAGCGGCGGTGGCGGCCGGAGTGCGGTCGGCCACCCACGTGTTCAACGCGATGCGCCCGCTGCACCATCGTGAGCCCGGCCTGCTCGGCGCCGCGCTGGACCTGCCTGAGATCAGCTGTGAGCTGATCTGCGACGGCATCCACGTCTCGGCGCCGGCGATGCGAATCGCCTACCGGGTCAAGGGAGCGGCCGGAATCCGGCTGGTCACCGACGCCATGCAGGCGGCCGGAATGCCTGAGGGCGAATACCGGCTCGGCTCGGCGCGGGTCAGGGTGTCCGAAGGGCGGGCGACGCTCGTCGACGGAGATTCGTTGGCCGGCAGCACGCTGACCATGGATCAGGCGATGCGCGGAGCAGTCCGAATGCTCGGGCTGACCGTGGAGGAGGCCATCGTCCTGGCCTGCGCCAATCCCGCTCGGCTGCTCGATCTGCAGGACCGCAAGGGCTCGATCGCGCCGGGCCTGGACGCCGATCTGATCGTGCTCGATGACGCTCTGCGCTGCTGCGCGACGATGGTCGGCGGAGAGTGGGTGTACGGCGACCCCCAGGACCGCGGCGACGCGTGAGGTTTGCGGGAAGGGCGCGATGACCGCGTCCCCTCCCGCTGCTCGTTTCGTCTCAGAAAGAGGGCTCGCCGGCGGCGAGCCTCGCCTTACCTACTAATGGCCGCGGCGGCGCTGATTGCGACGCAGCGCCTTCTCGCCCCGGAGCTCGAAGCGGTCGAGCTCGCGCTTGGCGGCGCGCCGATCCGCATAGGTGCGGACGGTGCCGATCGCCGCGTCGCGAGCCTCGAGGGCGGCGCCGACCGGGATCAGCACGGCGCGCTCGGCCTGACGGGCCAGCGCTTCGAGCCGCGAAGCCGCTGCGTCCGCGCGGCGCTCCGCCGTGTGCGTGGCCTGGGTTGCCGTGCTCCGGGCAGCCTGGGCGGTGTTGTGCGCCGCGTCAGCGGTCTGCCGAGCCGATGCCCTGGTGCGAGCCGAGCTCTGCTTCGCCGCGTTGCGCTTGCGAGTCGCGGCTGCCTTGTTACCGGCCGCTTGGCGGGATGTCTTGGTCTGGGTTGCCATTTCGATCTAGCTCCAATGTCCGATGGGTTCGTAGCCATATATACACCGATACCCGCCCAAGGATACGTACGTACGTTCGCCTGCCGGCGGCGGGAGGTGGAATGTGGGACGCGGCTCGCCTACGCCGGCGGCGGCGTCGACGCCGCCCCAGCGCCCGGGTGCACGGACAGGATCAGCGGCGGCCTCGGGGCCTGGCTGAAGTCGAAGTCCGAGCCCAGGTTGCCGAGCAGCGGGTTGGTCTCGCGCACGTCCGGGCGGGGATCGGGGCGCCCGTCAGTCTTGGGGTCCAGCCGCGCCCCGCCGAGGAAGTCGTCCTCGATGAACTTGTTGTACGCGTCGTGGCTGAGGGTCTGGTGGTCGATGTAGTTCGAGTGTGCGTACGGGCTGATCACGATCCCCGGCACCCGCAGGCCGTAGCCGTTCTGGTCCACGGACGGTGGCACGACGTGGTCGTAGAAGCCGCCCCAGTCATCCCAGGAGAGGAAGATCGCGGTGCTGTTCCATTCGGGGCTGCGCATGATCGCGTTGATCAAGCCGGTCGTATAGGTCTGACCGGCGCTGACCAGCGCCGGCGGGTGCTCTGAGACCTTTCCGTTGGGATCGATCCAGGACACCGCCGGCAGTGTGCCCGCCTTGGCCGCGGTGAAGAAGTTGCTCAGCGTCTGGACGTTGCCGAGCTGGCCGTCCTGCTGGACGTCGGTGAAGTGGGGCAGCGGGTTCCAGATCCCGGGCGTCGTCGGCCCCTGCGCAACCGGCGCACACGTCGTCGCGGCGTCATTCTCGCAGTCGGGCTCTGAGCCCTTGAACACGTAGTAGCCCCAGTTGACGCCGTACTTGTGCAGCAGGTAGGTCATGTCCGTCCAGGCGTAGAGCGGCGTCTGGCTCAGCGGTGCGCCGGGAGAATTGGGGGCCTGCAGCGCGTTCTGGCACGAGAACGGGTTATACGGGTTGGTGCAGTTGGCCGACCATTCCGAGACCTGAAACAGGTGCTGGGGCAGGCTCCACGAGGCGTTGGGCTCGAACATGCGGTCCTGGAGCACGTAGTCGTGCGCGTAGGTCCAGTAGTTGGGGATCTCGCGCGCGTCGTGATACCCCATCACGTCGATGCACCTGCTCTGGGTGTTTGAGGAGCAGGGGCTGCAGTTGGGGTTGGTGCCCTTGCAGCGCCTGCCCTGCTCGGCCTGGCCGACGAAGCCGTCCATCCTGCCCCCATTGATGTCGGCGGTCGCGTTGACCTGACTGTGCGGACCGCCGTAGTTGAAGTCCGAGGAGTCGTGGAACGGCCGGATGCAACCGCCGTTCTTCGGATCCGGGACGCACACCCCGGCGGGGATCCCGTTGGCGCCCGGATAGGTGCCGAAGTACTGATCGAAGGAGCGGTTCTCCTGCATGATGATCACGACGTGCTTGATCTTGTGGATTCCGTTGACCGAGATCGAGATCACGGGCGAGTAGGAGCGGATGTTGCGCGCATCGCCGCGCAGCACCGTGGGCAGCTGAGGGTTGCCGTTGGTGGCGAAGCTGTGCACGGCGCTGAAGTCAGACTTGCGGTCCAGGCGCGCACGTGCGACGGTCACCCAGCGCGCCCCGAAGCGCTGTTCGATCAGCACCCGCTCATGGCTGTGGATAGGTGTTACGTGCCCGCTGAGGGTCACCCGGTCACCGGGCGCGGCGGCCGTCTGCGACGCCTTCAGAGTGATGAGCGCGTGCACGCGCTGCTTCAGCGTGGCGCTGCGCCGGTGATCGGCGATCACGTACCAGGCTCGGTTGGTTTGCACGACGCCGGCCGCGCGCGCGATCACGTATTGGCCCAAGGCCGTCGTGTGCGTCGTGGCCGCCGGGTGAAAGCGCCGCCAACCGGCGAGCTTGTGCCACAGCACCACGCGGAGGCCGGCTCGGTATGAGCCCGACAGCCGCCCGAAGAGGCGCACCGAGTTGCCTGCGGTGGACGGGTTGGGCTGGGTGTTGATGGTCAGCCGTCCGGGGCACAGTCCGGGCCGGATTGGGATCCGGGGTCGCCGGATCGACGGACCGCAGCACCGGCCGCCGGTGCTTGCGACGAGCGGACACGCGATCTTCGTCGAGGCGGCGGCCTTGCCGGTCGCGATCGACGAGCCGCTCAGCGCGACCGCGATGCTCGCGATCGCCACCAGGGCGATGGACGGCAACAGGATCAGCGAACGGCGCATGCCCTACCTCCCGGTTTCGTCAGCTGCACGCCTCTTGTGGCTGGGTTAACCCGGTGCTCGTCGGTGAGTTGCGGTGGTGGTCGCCACCGCCGCCTAGTAGTGCTCTGGTAGGTGTTGTCACTCGCGTTTGGGTGGTCGGCGTAGCGGGATAGCGTCGAGGCTGATCGGCTGTTGGCAGGTGGAGCAGCGGCCGGTCCAGCACTTCCAGACGGGCTGTAGCAGCA
>JAABUJ010001420.1_pt1 | contig 35626 bp, 35 predicted proteins | sample 5559131 | NCBI WGS metagenome assembly JAABUJ01 (sample SAMN10711875, study PRJNA513366) | rock metagenome | isolation source: Antarctica rocks | place: Antarctica: Victoria Land, Mt New Zealand nord | collected 2016-01-07 | reverse complement strand
TATACGCATGACCGTCTCCTCGGTGGCGTCACCATCGAGGACGTGCTGACCTCTTTGTTTGCCAAACACCAGGGCCTGGCGCCGACATGATCATCCAGTGCCCGTCAAATCACAACAGTCGAGTTACTTTGTTGAATCGACCGCCAAGAGACCTTTCAAGGTCCGGCCCCTGCCATGGTCTTTTAAGGCCAGGCCGGCCAACTTTGACAAAATAGTCCGATTCCTGGCCCCTGCCGCGCGCGTGGTGTACAATAGCCCCAACGATGACTGAACCACACGCGCCACACGCGACGAATACGCCGAGGACACAGCGCGTCGCGCTCGTGACCGATACGGCCTACCTGCGCCACGACACGGGCTACCACCCCGAGAACGCGGCGCGTCTGCGCGCCGTCTACGCGTACCTGCATGAGACAGGCCTTGACACGCGCCTGCCCCATATCGCGCCGCGCCCCGCCACGGACGCCGACCTGTTGCGTGTTCATACCGCACGACATCTCGCCCACATCGAAGGGCTGGCCGCGCGAGGCGGGGGCAGCATCGACCCCGATACGATTGTCTCGCCGCACAGCGCGGAGGCGGCGCGACTGGCCGCCGGGGGGCTGCTGGCGGCGCTCGACGCGGTCGTGTCCGGCGATTCGCATGGCCCGCGCAGCGCCTTTGTGCTGGCGCGGCCGCCCGGCCACCACGCTATGGCCGACCGCGCGATGGGCTTTTGCCTCTACAACAGCGTCGCCATCGCCGCCCGCTACGCCCAGGAGGTCCATGGCCTGCGCCGTGTGCTCATCCTCGATTGGGACGTTCACCACGGCAACGGTACGCAGAGCGTCTTCTACGACGACCCGTCCGTTCTCTTCATCTCGCTGCACCAATATCCGCTGTGGCCGCCCGGCTGGGGTTGGATCGACCAGGACGGCGAGGGCGCCGGCGCCGGCTACACCGTGAACATACCCTTGCCGCCCGGCGAGAGCGACGCGGGTTACGCCCTGGCTTGCGAGGAGATCGTGCGGCCTATCGCCACGGCGTTCCAGCCCGACCTCGTGCTTGTCTCGGCGGGGCAGGACTGCCATATCGCCGACCCCATCGGCGGCATGGCCGTGACGTCCGCGGGCTTCGCCGCCTTCACGCGGCTGGCGCTGGACATCGCGCGCGCGACCGGTGCGCGCGGCCCCGTCCTCACGTTGGAGGGCGGCTATAACCCCGACACATTGCCCTACCTCGTCGGGACCATCTTCGACACCCTCGGCGGCCTCGGCCTCGACGTCGCTGACCCCTACGCGCGGGCGCTGCCCATCTCCGCCGAGGCGCGCGCGCGGCTGGCCGAGGTCAAGCGCGCGCCTCGGCCTTTTGTGGACAAGCCTGTTGTGGGCGCCGCCATCGAAGATGTAGGGTAATAGGATGAGGGTCTACTCCAGGCTAGCCTGATTGGACCCTCGCCGGACACGCCGCGATGATGTACTATAGATGGTAGTGGTACATCGTCAAGGAAGACGTTTTCGCATCGTTACCCGATCGCACGTTTTTGCCTACCCCCTGCCGTTGTAGCCCGCGGCGTCGCGGACCCAAAACGCGGACCCGAAAGGATCGTAGCTAATGGTCTTTATGCCGAGCCGCCAGACCGCCCCTGTTGAGCAACAATCCGACGACAGCGCCATCTGCCTGGGCGCCCAGGCGATCATCGACCTGCTCGACATCGTTGACTCCGTCCATGATGTCGAGCACCTGCAATCGGTCGCCTTTCTCGCCCAGGAGTTTGGTCTGCTCACCGCGCCCATGTTCCTGTTCGCCTCGCGTGGCTCCGAACCGCGCCGTCCACACTCACTGTTGCTGGAGAGCCACTTCTACGCGTTGTTGTGCGAGAAGGTGATCGACCGCGATGGGTCGGGACGCCTGCGCCCGCGCCGTGACCTCTACGACCTACCCCACTCCGGCACGGTCGCGCGCCGCCTCAGTATCCTCGCGGGGCTCGCGCCACGCGACACCGCCGTGTTCGCCGCCGCCGTACTGCGGCTTATCAACGAGGGCCGCCATGCCGGCAGCCAGAAGCACGACGCGGCCTTCTACGACGCCGTCACGCTGGCGGCGTCCATAAGCGAGGACGAGCATGAGCACGCCGTCGACACGGCGGCTATCCACGCGGCGCGTCAGCGCCTCATGCCGGCCGCGCCCGTACTACTGAAAGCAGTCAGCGATCAGCTATCAGCGATCAGCAGCTGATCGCTGACGGCTGATCGCTGACTGCTACTATAGAAGATGTGACATCTTCCGACGTAACCTATACCCTGACGGCGCGAGCGCGGGAAAAGCCCGCGCCCACGCCTGAGGACGTGCGGCGCCTCCTGTTCGCCTGGTTCGACGAGCACGGCCGCGACCTTCCGTGGCGGCGTACGCGCGACCCCTATAAAATCCTCGTAGCCGAGATGATGCTCCAGCAGACTGGCGTGGAGCGCGTGTTGCCTAAGTGGCGCGCGTGGTTAGAGACCCTGCCGACGCTGGAAGCGCTTGCCGCCGCGCCGCGCGCCGAGGTGATCCGTCTGTGGGCGGGACTGGGCTACAATAGCCGCGCCGTGCGGCTACAGGAGATCGCGCGGCAGGCTGTCGAGCGCTACGGTGGACGCCTGCCCGACACGGTCGAGGCGTTGCGCGAGCTCAAAGGCGTCGGTCCCTACACGGCGGGCGCGGTGCTCTGTTTCGCCTACGAGCAGGACGTTTCCTTCGTTGACACCAACATACGCCGCGTGCTCACCCGCGTCTTCGTCGGGGCCGAGGGCACGTACACCCCCTTGACCGAGAGCGAGGTCTACGCGCTGGACGAGCGCGTCTTGCCACACGGGCGTAATTGGTCCTGGCGCCAGGCGCTGATGGACCTCGGCGCGACGGTCTGCGTGGACGGCAAGCCCGCCTGCCTCATCTGCCCCTTGCAGGAGCCCTGCCGCGCCGCCTTCCAGGCCGGCCGTGTCGCGCGCGAGGGGCGCGCGCATTATAAAGCGCCGCGCAAAGAGGGGCCTTGGCAAGGCTCGACGCGCTACTACCGTGGCCGCATCGTTGACGCCCTGCGTAGTCTCGCGCCCGGTGAGCGCCTCCCTCTCGATGCGTTAGTCGCCCGCGTCAAGTCGGACGCTACCGAAGACGATGCAGTTCACCTGCACAGCCTCGTCGCGCGCCTCGCGGCAGACGGCCTCGCCGCGCTGCACGAAACGGCCGCCAGAGAGCCCGAGGTGTCATTGCCCGAATAGACTCTATCAACCACTGACCGATGAAGCAGAGAAGGAGTATGTTATGCCCCGTACACGCTTGACGCAACATGGCATGGACGTCGTATTTAAGCTGGAAGCGCAGCAACTCGGCTCGGCGCTGGCGCGGCGCTTTGGCATCGACCTACCGCCGGTTGTGCGCTACTTTCCCACGGATCTGCCCGTGGCCGACGTCCACCTCGAGCAACTCGACTCCGTCTTCGAGTTGGCCGACGAGCGTCTATTTCACCTCGAGTTCCAGACCGAGCACCGCGGCGTGACGCTGCCACGCTTCCTCGTTTACGACGCCTACCTCATCGAGCGATACGGACGGCCCATCGTGACGGTCGTGTTTTATGGCGCGGGCGTGACCGTGGCGGCATCCGAGATCAAGGGCGGCTCAATCCAATACAATGTAACTAACGTCTTGTTGGGTGAGCAGGATGGTGAGGAGACCTATCGACGGCTGCGCGACCTATTGGCGAGAGAGGGCGGCCTACGGTCCGAAGATCGGCTGGATCTGATATTTCTGCCACTGATGCGGCACACACGTTCGCGGCGCGAGGTCGTGGTAGAAGCTGTAGCCCTGGCGCGACAACTACCCGAACGGCAACAACGCCAGACAATAGCATCGCTCATTGGGCTGGGCAGCCATTTTTTGAACGACATCGAAATAGACACCTTAATGGAGGGTTTAATGAGCACGAGCATCGGGCAACGATTGATGGACCGCGGCCTAGAACGGGGAATCGAGCAAGGCCGGCAAGAAGGCCGGCAAAAAGGCCGGCAAGAGGGCATCGAGCAGGGGCTCAGGATGGGCCGGCAAGCCGTGTTGCGGGTACTGAGGAGTCGTTTCAGCCCTTTACCGGCGCAGGTAGAGAAAGGGCTTGCGCGGGTGGACGATCTACAACGGCTGGACGCGCTTGTGGATGTCGCGCTATCGGCGCAAAACGTGGAGGAGTTCACGCGGGCTTTGGACTAGCCGCCTATAGAAAATCCCCATGGCTTTCTTTCGACATATCTTAACGCGGGAAACGCGAAAGGGGCTACCGGCGCGCTATAACGCGCCGGTAGCCTCTTGCAGTAGCGCCGTGTACGGGCGCCACGCCTCTGTTGAGCGAATAGGCCCTACGACCCCTCGCCGTTCTCGCCGCTCGGACCCACGATCCCGCCCGGATCGGGACCCGCGTCCCCACTCCAACTCGACGTGGTCGAGCCACCCAAGTTGGGATCATCGATCGGACCTGGACGCCGCAGCGCCTCCTGGACCTCCGGGTCCAGACCCTCATTGCCGGCGCTGTCCGTCGCGCCTGTCGAGCCTATGTTGCCGCCAGATTGATCGTTGCTCACTGATCTGCTCCTTTTCGTGTATCCGCCGACGTGAGTCGTGATCGCTACGCCACTTTTTAACAGAAGCAAGAGTCATGCCCGCGGCTAGCTCCGTAGCAGCACGCGCTCGTCGCTGAATGTGCGCAACGTGACGAGGATCGCGGCGAGGCAGAACAGCAGCATGGTCAGGATGGTCAGCAGGACGTGCGAGGCGGTCGGCGCGCCCACGAGCGTCTCCTTGAACACGAGCACCGCGTTGATGACCGGAATCAGGTAGTAGGCCGTGGCGAGCTTGAGCCCCGGGATCGCCGCCAGCGCGAACGTGGGAATGAACGCGACGAGATAGAGCGGCATGACGTAGCTCTGCGCTTGCTTGAAGGAGCGCGCCAGGATGCTCAACGCCAACTCCAGCGCCGAGAACGCGAGGGCCAGCAGCACGCCCAGCAACGCCAGCAGCGCGATCGAGCCCATCGGCAGGCTCAATGCAGGGCCGCCGCCGCCTGTCCCCGTTGTCGCGGTGAGGGGCGCTTTCTCCAGCGCGACGAAGAGCGCGGCCAGCGCCAGCACGATCGTGATGATGGAGACCGTGCTCACGGCCAGCAGCTTGCCCAACGTAATCTGCAACTTCGTGGCCGGTGAGAGCAGCAGCGCTTCGAGCGTGAAGCGCTCCTTCTCGCCCGCCGCGATGTCCATCGCCGTGTACATCCCGCCCATCACGCTGTAGGAAACCAGGAAGGCCGGCACGATCAGGCTGAGCAGGAAGCCGGCCAGGGCCTGCTTCGTCGCCACGTCCTGTGTCGTCGCAACGACCGGGTTCAGCACCGTCGGGTCGACCCCTCGCGCGCGCAGCCGCCCCGACACGATGCGGGCGCCGTACTCTTCGCGCGCGGCGGTAATGGCGGCGAGTGCGCGGTCCGACGAGGTCTGCGTGGAATCCACCACCACGGTGAGCTTACCCGTCGCGCCCCCTTCGACGCGCGCGGCGAAGCCCGCCGCAATGATCAGACCGGCATCGGCATTCCCCCGCTTGACGGCCCCGGTGGGGTCGGCGCTGCCGGTCACGGTCACGAGCGGCTGGCGCCGCAGCAGCGCCACGAGTTGGGGCGCGGCTGTTTGGCCGGAAACGACGATATGGACGGGCTTGCTGGAGGTGGCGCGCACCAGCGCGTTCATGCCCACGATCAGGGCAGGTGTCAACAGGATCGGGACCAGCACCATCACCATGAGAGTGCGGCGGTCGCGCACCGTGTCGCGTAGCTCTTTGGCCCAGATAATCAGGATGTTACGCATGGACGGCCTCCTTAATATTGGATGTGGCAGCGGTCGATGGGGCTGAGATGAGCGCCATGAAGGCGTCTTCCAGGTCGGACGCGCCGGTACGCGCCAGCAGCTCGGGCACGGTCCCGCCGGCCTGGATGCGCCCGGCGTGGATGATGGACACGCGGTCGCACAGCTTGGCGGCCTCGACCATCTGGTGTGTAGAGAGCAACACGCACTTGCCCTGCGCGCGGCAGGAGCGGATGAACTCGACCACGGTGCGCGCGCCGAGCACGTCGAGCCCGCTGGTCGGCTCGTCGAAGATCATGACCGGCGGGTCGTGCACGACGGCGCGCGCGATGGCGACCTTCTGCTTCATGCCGGTGGAGAAGGTATCGGCGCGGCGGTCGGCGTACTCCTCCATATCCAGCAGGCGGAACAACTCGTCGATGCGCCGCTTCATAACCGCGTCGGACAGCCCGTAGAGGCGGGCGAAGTAGGCCACGTTCTCGCGGGCGGTCAGGCGCGGGTAGAGCCCGATGCTAGAGGTCAGCACGCCCAGGTGTTGGCGCACCTTGATGGGCTCACGCACGATGTCGTACCCCTGCACGGTAGCCGTCCCGCCGTCCGGTTTGATCGTCGTCGCCAGCAGGCGCAGCGTCGTCGTCTTGCCCGCGCCATTAGGGCCGAGCACGCCGAACACCTCGCCCGCGCTCGCCGCGAAGGACACGCCGTCCACGGCGCGCACCGTCCCGAAGCTCTTGAATAGGTTACGTACCTCGATCATTGGTTTCCTCCTGATGGCCTGCGACTGAAGTCGCATGGCAAACCACGGACACTGAAGTGTCTTGCCCATCATGATGTGCGCCTACCGTATGCGCTGCGCGACACTGATGTTTGGAGCGACTTTAGTCGTCGTGGTTTGCCATGCGACTTCAGTCGCAGGCTCATATAGACTACACCGACGCCTCATGTAGCCGTGACGTCTGAGCGGCGGCCGTCTGGTCCGGCGCGGCGTCATCCGGCTCGGGCGTGAAGATATCTTCTATCGACTGGCCGAACAGCCGCGCGATCTTGAAGGCCAGGGGCAGGCTTGGGTCGTACTTACCCGTTTCGAGGGCGTTCACGGTCTGCCGCGAGACATCCAGGCGATCGGCGAGATCGGCCTGCGACCAATCGCGCATGGCGCGCAGGACTTTCAGCGAGTTCCGCATCACCGATACCGCAGGCTGCTGACGACGAGGCTGACACCCCATAGCGCGACCATCAGCGGCAGCACCCAAACGAAATTTATGTGGGGGAAGCCGACGTTCTCGAGGAAGCCGTAGCTGAAGGTCAACAGCCCCGTCGCGCCGAACGAAACGGCCAGCGCCTCGAACTGGATACGGCGCTGCAACTCATCCAGGCGCCGCACCTGGCGTACGAACGCCCACAATGCGAAAGCCGCGGGTATAACCGGCGCCAGGGCGACGGGCACGCGCCAGGCCGCGTGGGGGTGCGCGTTGATGAGGGCGATCGATACGGGGAGCACAATCGTATAAGCGAGCATCGCGCTCCCAAACTCTTTGAGGTATGTCCACCCCGCGCTCTTCATGAACGTCGTCTCTCCCCTCCCACACTGCCGTTCTACGCTCTTCACGGGCGCCATATCTCTCCTCCTTAAATGTCAAGCACGTTTGACATTCACAGTATGCCACGCCTGCGCATGCTTGTCAAGCACGCTTGTCATTTTGCTAAGGAAGCAAGACAGCACGATGTGCGCTTTGACAGAGTTGCGCCAATCTTGCTATCGTATCGCTATGAACCACGTAACGTCGTCCGTTCCTCAGCACCAGCTTGATGGGTGCGGCGCGTCCTACGTCGATCTCGACTCCTGGTTGTGATGAGGATGATGGGAATGGAAAACAGCGTGGGACAAGACAAGGAGCGTCCGTTGGTCAATATCGTGTGCGAGCGCGTCGCGCTTGGCCCGCTGCGCCGCGACTTGCTGCCGCTCTACTTGCGCTGGATCAACGACCTGCCGGCCGCGCGCAACCTCAATATGTTGCCGCCACATACGCTTGAGCAGGAGGAACGGTGGTATGAGAGCGCGGCTGCCGTGACGGACAGCAAAAACTTCACCATCTATGAAGCGTCGACGTGGCGACCAATTGGCACGACAGATCTTGGATCCATCAACTTCCAGCACCGCAGGGCCGTGTTTGGCATCTTCATCGGTGAGGCCGACTGCCGCGGCAAGGGCTACGGAACAGAGACGACACGGCTCATGCTCGACTACGCGTTCACGGCGCTCTGGACTGCACAACGTGATGCTGCGCGTCTACTCGTTCAACAAGGCCGGCCTGCGCGCCTACGAGAAGGCGGGATTCCGCGAGTTCGGTCGGCGGCACGAATGCTACTACTCGGCCGGCCGCCTGTGGGACGACGTGTACATGGAGTGCCTCGCCAGCGCGTTCACGAGCCCGGTCCTCGCGCGCGTGCTCGCGCCGGACGGAGAAAAATGATGGCTAACGCCCTTACTCCATGACCACGACCGCCATCGACGTGCGCGGCCTGACCAAGACCTACCGCTATCACCGCAAGGAACCGGGCGTACGCGGCTCCTTGCGCAGCCTCTTCCGGCGAGAGTCGTTGGAAACCCGCGCCGTCGAAGATATCTCGTTCACCATCGAGAGGGGCGAGGTCGTCGGCTTCCTTGGGCCCAACGGCGCCGGGAAGACGACCACGCTCAAGATGTTGTGCGGGCTGCTCTACCCCAGCGCCGGAGCCGCGACCGTGCTCGGCCACACGCCCTCCCGCCGCGAGCGCGACTACCTGCGCCGCATCGCCCTCGTGATGGGCCAGAAGAACATGCTGTGGTGGGACATCCCCGCCATGGAGACGCTGCTGCTGCACAAGGAGATGTACGACATCCCGGCGCAGCGGTTCCGCCGCGCCGTCGACGAGCTCGCCGACCTGCTCGACGTGGAGCGCCTGCTGCGCGTGCAGGTGCGCAAGCTCTCGCTCGGCGAGCGCATGAAGATGGAGTTGTTGGTCGCGCTCGTACATGAGCCGGACGTGCTGTTCCTCGACGAGCCGACGATTGGGCTCGACGTGGTCTCGCAGCAGCGCGTGCGTGTGTTTCTGCGCCAACTGAACCGCGAGCGGGGCACGACGATCCTGCTGACCAGCCACTACATGGCGGACATCGAGGAGCTGTGCCCGCGCGTGCTCTTGATCGACCACGGTCGTTTGGGCTATGACGGCACACTTGCCGCGCTCATTGGGCAGGCGGCGCCGCGTAAGAGGCTGCGCGCCGTCTTCACGGAACCCGTTACGGAAGCGCGCGCGCGGGCCGTCCTCGCGGGCCTGTCCATCCAGCCGGGCGACGACCCGCTGACCCTCAGCCTGTCGGTTCCGCGCGATCAGGTCGCCGACGCGGCCGGCCGGCTGCTACAGCTGGGGTCGATGGCCGACCTGAGTATCGCGGAGGTCCCGGTCGAGGACATCGTGCGCGACATCTTCGGCGGTGTCGCCGTGGGAAGCGTGGGTATTACTGGGAGCGCGGGCACCGCGCCCGTCCCGGTGGGGCCCGCGCCCCCCAACAAGTTTCAGGTTGCGGGGAGCGAGGACCAGTGAATGGATATACGCGGCTGGGGCGGATACTATGGCGACAGGTCATGATGAACGTGGTGGCGACCCTGGCCTACCGCGGCGCCTTCTTCATCTACATGCTCAACACCGTCACCGTCCCGCTGATCTCGCTGCTGGTCTGGCTGACCGTGAGCGCACAGGGCGTCGCGCTGCCCTACAGCCGCGGGCAGTTCGTGACGTACTACCTGCTGCTCAGTGTCGTCTCGATGCTGACCGGCACATGGCTGGCGCCGTTCGTGGCCGAGAACATTCGGTTGGGCGGCCTCTCGCCCTGGCTGCTGCGCCCGGCGCCGTACATCCTGCGCGACGTCGGCAACAACATTGGCGAGAAGCTGGTCAAGCTGCCGCTGCTGCTCCCGCTGGTCGGCCTGGTGGCCCTGGCTTTTCGCGCCGACCTGCGCCTGCCCACGAGCCCCGGCGCGTGGATCCTGTTCGCGCTCTCCGTCCCGTTGGGCGCGACGATCGCCTTCCTGATCGACTTTGTGATCGGCGCGCTGGCCTTCTGGATGCACGACATCCGCGGCCTGGTGCGCGTCAAGGACCTGATCGCCACGCTCCTGGCCGGCCAGTTCGTCCCGCTGGCGCTCTTCCCGCCGGGGCTCAAGGGCTTCGTCGACGCCCAGCCGTTCCGCTATACCATCTCGTTCCCACTGGAAGTAGTGACGGGTCGCCTCTCGGCGCGGGAGGTCGCCCACGGCTTCGTCTGGCAGATTGGGTACTGTGTCGTGCTCTACCTGTGCTACCGCCTGATCTGGCGCTACGGCGTGCGGTCCTACGGCGCGGCGGGGGCGTAGGGCGATGCGCTCCCTACTACGCCGCGTGATAGGCTACGCGCGGCTGTGGCGTCGCTTCGCCATCATCGCGTTCGTCCGCGAGACGGAGTACCGCGCCAACTTCCTCATCGGGGTGGGCGAGGGCGTCGCGCAGCTCGCCTTGGCCGTATTCACGTTCTTGCTGCTGTACCGCTTCACAAACACAGTCGCGGGTTGGTCGCAGGCGCAGGCGCTGTTGTTGGTCGGGGTCTACCGCATCGCCGACGGCGTCATCGGCTTGCAGATCGCGCCCAATATGTTCGCTATCTCCGGCTACATCCGGCGCGGCGAGATGGATTTCCTGCTGCTGCGCCCGGTCTCCAGCCAGTTCCTGAGCAGTCTGCGCATGTTGGAACTCCCCGAGGCGGCCAACGCGCTCGGCGGGCTGGCCCTGGCGGTCTACGCGGGGAACAGCGCCGGCGTGCATTGGAGCGTGCTCGGCGTCGCCGCGGCGCTCGCCTTCGGGGTGTGCGGCCTGATCCTGCTCTACGCGCTATGGTTCTTCACCGTCACGCTGTCCTTCTGGCTGGTGCAGGTGGATACGCTCGACACGCTCTTTTACAGCCTGTTCGAGACGGCGCGCTATCCGGTCTCGTTCTTCAAGGGCGTGATCCGGGCGCTGCTGACCTTCGCCGTCCCCGTCGCCTTTGCCACGACCTTCCCCGCGCAGGCGCTGCTCGGCACGGCCGACCTACGCCTGCTCCCGGTGGGACTCGCCCTGGCCGCCGCCGCCCTCGTGGCCACGCATCTATTCTGGAACTACGCCGTGCGGCGCTACAGCAGCGCCAGCAGTTGAAGGCGCCGCACGCGTCGTCTCTACGGGGAGCGCCCCTACGAAAACCTCAATCGATCGTGGTTGGCCCGTGATTTGCCCTTCCCCGCGGCCACGAAAGAGGGCAGTCGCGGACTCGGTCAAGGCAACGCATCCGGGATATGCAAAATAGCGGCGCCGATGCGCGCGTCGTCGCCGCGGGCGACGACGCGCGGGAACAGATAGAGCGCGCCGTCCGGTCCGCGCGCGGCGCCCGGATTGAGGATGCCCCCGCATTCGTCCGGGTCCACATCGTCGGGCGCCATGATGAGGCCGAGACGCCGCAGGGCAAACGGAACTGTTCCTTGATCGTCCATCGCCCTTTCCTACATGCTTTCTGATTAGAGCGGGACGCCGGCGAGATGGGGCGCGACATTATGCTCGTGCCGATGCAGCAGGTCCAGCGCGTTCCAGTCGGCCCAGGTCTCCACGATGCGTCCATCGGCGATACGCGCGATATCGACGCCCATGACCGCCGCGACCGTTCCGCACGGGTCCGTCCCGATATCACTGCCGCGCGCCGTCCAGCGCGTCACGACTTTGTCCCCTTCGGCGATCTGATCCTCGATCACGAACTGGAGATCGGGGACGTTGGCGCGGCTCGCCGCGACGATACTCTTGACGCCATCAACGCCGGCGTCTAGCTCCGGGAACGCCGGATCGTGGCGGATGTGGGCTGGAGCCACGATCTCCTCGGCGATGGCATAACTGCCGGTGTTGAAGACCTCGAACCAGCGGCGGGCGATGGCCTTATTGTCGGGATTGTCGGGCGAACTCGCGGCCGGCGTGTCCCGCCGGTGGGAATGGTTGTGATCGAATCCCATATCCATCCCTCCTCATATGGGGTAGACGCGGTACCTTGTGATCGTGGGGTACATCTTCATGCTAGGCGTCGTAGAGAGCACCCGTCAAGTGGCGCCACAATTCATTAGGGCCATCTTGTTTGACATGAGCGAGGCGCATGTGTCACACTACGCCCTGTCATGTTTGTACGACCGACGAGACGTCTTCCGACGCATTCACGCCTCGCCGCCGCCACGCTCGCCGTGGTGTTGGCGCTATCCGCCGCCACCAGACCCGGCGCGGCTCTCCACGCGCGCGCCCAGGCGGGGCGCACGCAAACGACCCCGCCGCGCGCTCCGCTCATCGCGGTGCAACACGGCGCGTTCATGGCAAATGGCCGCCCCCTACCCTACCTGCACGGCATCAACTACGAGGGTCCCGCCGATCGTCCCTGGCATATGTGGGAGGACGGCCGCTTCAACCCGACGCTGATCGCACACGACTTCGACCTCATCGCCGCCGCAGGCTACAACCCCGTGCGCGTCTTCGTGCAGCATCCGCTCCCCGACGAAATACTCGCGGGAGACTACTCGCGCCTCGACGCCGTCGTCGCGCTCGCCGCCGCGCGCGGAATGCGCCTGCTGATCACCTTCAACGACGACGGCGATTTCGACCTGCGCCGCGTCACCCGCGTCGACGCGCTCATCGCCGCGCATCTCGCCGGAAACGCCGCCGTCTTCGGCTACGATCTACGCAACGAGCCCGGCCTACCCGACATCGCCGCCGCGCGGTATCCCAGCGGGGTCGCGCTACCCCTATTCGCGCCCGCCCTCATTGGCGCCTACCACGAGCGCGTGAGCATGGCCACCGTGCGCGCGGTACAGGCGAGCGGCCAGTGGTCACACGCGCCCTTCGACGCGATGGACACGCGGACGCTCTACTACTATCTCAACGCGCGCCACCTGTACGATAGCTTCCTGGCCGAGAACCCCGCCTACCCGGCCGTGCCGCCCAGCCCCTACTGGGCGCCCTTCCTGACGGCGGCCAATGGGACGCTCGCGGCCTACCTGAACACGCAACTCGCGGCCGTGCGCGCGGCCGACCCCACGCACGTCGTGACCATCGGCTACAACTCGCGCTTCTGGGCCGCGCTGCCCGCCAACACGGCGCTCGACTTCCGCTCCATCCACATCTACCCGCCGGCGAGCTACGACGGCTTCCACGCCGCGCTGCGCTCTTTCGAAGCGATCAACGCGCTGGCGCCTTCGCCACTGGTGCTCGAAGAGTATGGCGTCTCCAATGACCTCAACGGTCGCCAATCCTCGGCCGTGCGCGAAACGGCCGCGGCGCTGTACCTGCGCACGCTCGGCGGCGGCGGCGACCTCAAGTGGATGTTTAGCGACGACGCCGCGGGCTACAACAGCTATGAGAACAACCTCGGCGCGGTCGACACCTCCAACCTGCCGAAGCCAACCTACCTCGTCAGCAGCGCCATCGACGCCTACAACGCCCAGACGCCCTATTCGGGCGGCCTGGCGCTGCGCCCCGATCCCGTCACCGGCGCCGGGTTCGTCTTCGCCGCGCGCGACGCACTGGCGCTCGGCGGCAGCGTGCCCTATGCCGACGCGCGCGTGCGCTACACGCCCACCGTCGCGGGGGTATTGTGGCTCGACTGGAGCACGCCGGGTCTGCTGCGCGTCACGCCGACCTCCGATGGACGGCTCACCCTCGCGCTCGGCGCACTGACCGGCGCGACCGCCCTGACCTCGGCGCCCACCGTCTCGGGGACGGCCCCGCTCACGACCACGGCCACTACTTCCACGATCACGACGACGACTGTGCCCTCATCAACGGTTCCGATATCCGGCGCGCTAACGGCGGCCGGCCCGATCGTCACGCTGGCGCTACACGCGGGGGCCGTACAAACGCTGCGCTATCAAGCTCCGGGCGCGTCGCCGCCTACGCCCGTCGACCTCCCAGCGCCCGACCTGGGCGGCTGGTACGTCGTGGAGCGCGGGCACAACGTCGCGGCGCCGTTCCTGAACCCCTGGCAGAACATGGGTGGCGCCGACACACTCGGCCTGCCCGTTACCGAGGCTTTCACCTATCGTGGGCTGCCCACACAATACTTCGACAACCTGGCGCTGCGCATCGGTCCGCAAGGCGTGACGACGGCCCCGCTCGGCATCGTGGCGCTGGGCGGGAACGCGCTGCCGCGCGCCCGCGGACTGCCCGCGCGCACGCCGCACGTCTACGACACGACGACGGGCCACAACCTCCACGGCGCCTTCCTCGACTACTGGCGCCGCACGGGTGGCCTGCGCTTCTGGGGTCCACCCATCTCAGAGGAAATGCGCGAGAGCGGGCGCACCGTGCAGTACGTCGCGGGTGGCGAACTCACCATCACGCCGCCGCCGCACGGCCACGTCATCCTGCTCCCGCTCAGCGACCGCATGTGGCCCTCCGTGCGCAAGGTCTATGGGTTGTAGCGCTATAGCGCTACCCGTCGTCCGGCTCGGCCAACTCGCGACTATAGTACGCGTCGAGCAAGTCCTGCGCTTCCTCCCGCGTAACCTCCGCGATTTGTTCGGGCGTGAAGCGCCGCACGTCACGCAAGTGTTCGACAGAGTATGCGCCCCAACTCCTTGTCGTCGTCGGCCAAGCTCAACCGCATCACGTACGGCAGTTGCGCCTCGGTCTCACTGACGTGGCGATACATCTCCCAACGCATAAAGTAATGCCGCACGTAGGAACGTACCGACTCTAGCAGCGCGCGTCGCGCGTCCTGCAGGGTCGCGCCGTGCGCCCCGACATCTAACTCGCGCACCCATAGCGTAAAGCCACCCGTTTCTTCAGGTATGACACTAACATGGAAAGTGAAGCGCTCCAGCATCGCTCCATCATCTGTCGCAACCATCATCGTCCCCTTTCCCTCGGCTTGCCTGTAGATTGTACAATCTATGCAAATTGCACGATACATTCAGGCTCTTGCACCCTGTCCTCCGTTCAGTTATTATTGAACCGTGGCGCGTTCGGTAAAAATGGGGTAAATTATGTACCGAGTAGAGATCGATGTGGCCCCCGCCTATGAGCTTGTGGTTAGTCTTGAGGCCTACCTCAATCGTCAAGCCTATAAGACACTGGAGTTGGGAACGGGCTGGGCCGCTCGCGTACGCGAGACTCTCGACCCAACGTTTGCCGAGACATTACGCGGGCTGCGAGAGGCGCCTGATAAGGCGGTCCTCAACATTCTGATTTGGCAGTGCCCGACGAAGGACACGACCCACGCTTTCTTGCGGTGGCTGGACGGCCTGTCCACCGGCGATATCTACGCGTGCATCGCGCCGTCTGTCCCGACGGGCGCTCCCTGGCTACCCCGTGATCTCGGCGCCCTGCGCGACCACATCAGGCCGTTGCTCGCTGAGTGGGACGATCAATATTTCCGCCACCTCGATCCCGCGATCCTCACCGGCCTAGCGGCCGACGCCGCAGCCAAGCGCGCGTTACTAGAAACGACCGTGCCGGACGCCGTCGTTGAGGCCGCGACGAGCGGCGTGTATCTGGAGCCCGTAGCGGACCTCGACCGCGTCCTCCTGATCCCCCAATATCACTACCGCCCCTGGAATCTCACGTTCGCCTATCACCGGGCGCGCCTGTTCCACTATGCGGCGGACGCGCTCCCGCCAGGGCCGGACGAGCCGCCGCCCGACCTACACCGGATGACCCATGCCCTCGCCGATGACACGCGGCTGCGCCTCTTGCGGTTCCTCGCGACGGGGCCACAATCTTTCGGCGCGATCGTGGCTTGGGCCGGTATCCCTAAGAGCACGGTCCATTATCATCTGGTGGCGTTGCGGGCGGCCGGCTTGGTCCGCATCCACGATCGGAGCCGCGGGAACGACACCTTCAGCCTGCGATTATCAGCCCTTGCCGCGTTGAACGACCGTCTACTCTCATTCCTCGGCGTGACCGATACAGACGGAAAGACCGGACGATGATGCCCGATCGCGACGCCACGCACGCCGCTGCAGCGGTCGACAACGATACGCCCGCGGGCCCGCGTCCCCTGTGGCGCAACCGCGCCTACATGCTGCTCTGGGGCGGCCAACTCGTCTCCGATCTCGGCAGCGGCATCTCCGGCCTCGCCGCGCCGCTCCTCATCCTCGCCCTCACCAATTCGCCCGCGCTCGCAGGCGTCGCCGGCACGGTGGGCGCCATCGCCTATCTCGTCTTCGCCCTGCCGGCCGGCGCCCTCATCGACCGGTGGGACCGCAAGCGGGTGATGATGCTGTGCGACGCGGGGCGAGCGTTGAGCCTCGTCACCATCCCGATCGCGGCCGCCATCGGCCGCCTCACCGTGTGGCAACTCTACGCCACGACCGCCATCGAGTCCTCGCTCTACGTCTTCTTCAGCATCGCGCAAGTCGCCGCCCTGCCGCGCGTCGTACCCCGGGAGCAGTTGGCCGACGCCAGCGCGCAGAACACGGGGGGCAGCATCGCCGCGACGATCCTCGCGCCGTCCGTGGGCGGCTTCCTCTACCAGGCCGCTGGGCGGACGGTCCCCTTCCTCGCCGACGCCGTGTCGTACGCCGCTTCCGTGCTCTCGCTCGCCCTCATCCGCGTGCCGTTCCAGGAGCAGCGGGTAGCGCGGCCGCGCCACCTCCGCGCTGAGATCGCCGAGGGTGTCATCTGGCTCTGGCGGTAGCCCCTCATCCGCTACATGGCCTTTGTCATCAGCGGCTTGCGCGGTGTTGGAGTCGGTCAGGCGCTCATCATCATCGTGCTCGCCCGCCAACAGCACGCGTCGCCTGCGGTCATCGGCCTGATCTTCTCCATCGGCAGTGTCGGTGGCGTCATCGGCTCGCTCATTGCTCCCTACATCCAGCGGAGATTCAGCTTCGGGCAAGTGACGATCACCGCGCTATGGGTAGAAGCCGCTTTATGGCCGTGCCTGGCCTTCGCCCCCAATCCGTTGCTGCTCGGCCTTGTCGTCGCGGCCCTGTCCATTATGGGGCCCAGCGCCAACGCGGTGCAACTAGGCTATCGGCTCAGTCTGATCCCCGATCACCTGCAAGGGCGGGTCAACAGTGCGTTTCGCCTGCTGGCCCATGCCTGTGAACCGATCGGGGCGGCCGGCGCTGGCATCCTCCTGGAGAAGGTCGGCGGGACGGCCACCGCGCTCATCTTCTCCGCCGCGGTCGCCGGCCTCGCGATAGTGACAACATTGAACAGGCAGGTCCGGACCGCGAATGTCTCGGCCCAGATCGAAGCCGCGCCTTAACGCGGGGATCGCCCCGCTCGCGCCAACGGCGACGCGCCCGGCGCTAACCAGCGCTGCCAGTGGGCGAACGCGGGGGCATCGGGCTTGGTACGCGCCCACAGGTCGAACCAACCGCGCGCGGCGTCGAGCTCCTTCCGGGCCACGCACAACCTGATCTGGGCGTCCATCAGGGCCGAAAACTCGCTGACGTGTATTCGCTTGCGGGCGCGCAGCGGCTTCAGCAGGGCTTCGGCTTCGTCCAATCGGTCGGCACGAATATGCTGGAGGGCCAGGTTGGTGCGGCCGAACAGGTAGTCGGGGTCGCGCGCGTGGATTTGGCGCACGATCTCCTCGGCGTCTTGCACGCGCCCATCCTGCGCGTACGCGGCGGCAAGGTTGTTCCAAAGATCGGGCGCGTCCGGCTCCACCTCCAGGGCTTGCCTGATCAGGCGCTCGCCACGCGCCGTGTCACCCTTGCGGATCGCCAGCGTGGCGTCGAGTTGCAACTTTTCGACCCGCGGCCCATGCTTGTCGCTCGGTTCGCCGTGGATCTCGAACCCCATCACCTCGATGTCGCGCCAGGAGCCATGCGTCCACAAGCGCAGCGGGCCGTCGGGCAACAACCCCACCAGTTGCGCTACCTCGGCGGCCTGACTGCGCGCTATATCAGGGCCGCGCTGGCTCAGCGCGAAGTCGCGCAACGCCGGCGCCAGTTCGGGCGCCCTCGACTCCAGCGCGACGTGCAGCGCGAAGTCGCGTCCCTTGGGATCGCCGCGGTCGAGCAGCAGGGGGATGAGCCGCACGAGCGCGGGATGCTGGCGCAGGAAGCGCTGCTGCGCCTCCGCCAAAGCGCGCGGATCGTGGCGCGCGGCGGCGGACAGGCTTTTCCGTGCGAACTCCTCGAGATCGCGGTGGGATAGCCACTCAGACAGCCCGAACGGCCACGGCGCGTGGCGCTCGCCAATCGGCATGTCCAGGTCCTCCAGATTGTCCCGCGCGACGTGCAGCCACGGCGCCAATTCCAACGCGCGCCGCCACTGCCGGCGCGCCTCGTCCTCGCGGCCCTGGCGCAGCGCGGCGACAGCGGCCAGATGGCAGAGCAGAGGCCACACGTAGGGTTTGCCGTCCCGCTCGGCCGCATGGAAGGCGTCGAGCACACCCTGGTCATCGCCCAGGAAGCTCAACGACTCGGCCTTCTTGGTCCAGATGTCCAGGTGGCCCGGCGCGGTGGCGGACTTGAGGCGCTCGCCCCAGGCGTTGGCCTCGTCGAGGCGTCCGCTCAGGCATGAGTAGCGCACGAGGTTGCCGAGGGCGTGGTAGTTATCCGCGTCGAGGTCGAGCACGCGTCGCGCCGGGGCGATAGCCTGCCCGCTCTGGCCTTCATTGAAATAGGCCAGGCTAAGGTTATTGAGCACTGGGACGAAATCGGGCTTGCGCCGCAGCGTCTGCTCGGCGCGCAGGCGCGCCCGCGCCCACTGGTTTTGATCGATCAGAGACTTGACTTCTTCATGCTGGGCCACCAGCGCGAAGGCGTCCTCGCCCTCCAGGCCATATTGGGGTAACACGGAGCGCAGGGTCTGCTCCAACTCGGCGGCCGTCTCGCGGGTTTCGGCGGCGCGCGCGTGGTTGGGCCAGTGCTCCAGGAAACGGCGGAACGTGCGCAGCGCCAGGACCATATGGCGGTTGGACATGTAGGCGCCGGCCAAACCCAGCGTGAGGTCGGCGTCTTTGGGCGTCAGCTTGAGCAGACGCTCGGCGGCGTTCTGGTAGGACTGCATGTCCTTCTGGTCGAAGGCGAGGTTGACCTGCAACGCCAACACATCGTGCTGGTTCGGGTAGCGCCGATCGAGCTCGGCCAGCAGCATGCGCGCCCCGTCCCACTGTCGCCGCTCGATGAGATCGTCGGCATCATTCAAGCCGACGGAAAGCGCGTAAGGCATGACGCGCGCGACGGCGTGGCCGGGACGATTTTTCTTCTTTTTGTTGCTGTTTTTAGCCATGCCTGTAGTGTACACAAAGACCGCGGCTACTTCCCCCATGGGGTCTCGGTGGGGGTGCGCGCCACTTTGTCGCGCTAGTCACTGAGGCACGCGTCGTATCTGCTGGGAGCGCCGGCGTCAGTCCGCTGACTGTCCAGCCGGCACACGGCCGCGGCCACGATGTTCACTATCACCGGTATACTGACTGCTCAACAACGTGTCTTTCGGCTTCTAATACTCTGGTAGGGTGTCGCGCTTGACGCGCGGGCCATTCATGTATCCTCACAACATACCATACTGTACGGTATGGTATGGTATGTTGTGGAAAGGGGGATGATGGCGCGGAAGACGCGGCGCGATTGGTTGACTGACGCCCCTGTTGGCGGGCGCGGATCACATCGACGTCAAGACGGTCGTTGGAACGGTGAGCCTGCGCGAGTTCGTCGCGGCGGCGTTGAACTATCAACCAGGTTGGGTGACGGGCCTCTATCATGTTCGCGCGGTGTTTGTGCGCGCCTTCTTTCGTCCGCCTCCCATGGGTCGTCGATCGGCGACACAAGATCGTCTTGGTCGGATCAGTTGAAGCATGCTGCCCCGATGACCACGTCGCGCCTCGGCTCAGGCATGGTCATCTAGGCTCGGCCGGCCGAGCGAGGGTGAGATACGCAAACCCAGATATCTGCGGTAACCACGCAGCCAGCCGGACCGGTGCTCATCGGCCTGGGCGCGGATCCGGTCCGCCTCAGGATCGCCCGGATTGGCCAGAAGCCACCGCTCCCAGTTGAGGCGCCCAGGATAGTGAGCAGGGCTCGTGAATTATCAGCCAGGACGTCTCGCGCTTCAGGATCTCTGTGCCCAATAATTCACGAGCCCTGGGATAGTGGGCGCGCCCCTCGATTGTGAGACGAGGTCTGTGCTTGAAGCCGCGCCCTCCCCTCGCCGCACGGTTAGCACGGAGATCAACGATTTGACCTTTCAAGGTCCGTCCGCTGTCATGGTCTTTTAAGGCCAATACGGTTTAGTTAAGCCAGAATGGGTGACTCGACAGGGCCTGCATTGGCGGCGATTTACGCTCAACGGCGCTGATCCGCTGGGCGCTCCGCTACCTACGGAGCCCTTAACTAAACCGTATTGCTTTTAAGGCCAGGCCCACGGCGTCACCCCGCGCCCTAGCCCTCACGCCACGCCGGTCCCGCCGGTCAGCGTTGGGTCGGCGTTGAGGATGCGCTCCAGCGCGGCGACGACGGCGGGGTCGAAGCTCGTCCCGGCGCGACGCTCCAGTTCAGCCAGCGCCCACGCTGGGGGCATCGCCTGCCGATACGGACGATCCGTCGTCATCGCGCCATACGCGTTGGCCACGGCAATAATGCGCGCGCCGAGCGGGATGTCCTCTCCCGCCAGCCCCCGCGGGTAACCGCCGCCATTCCACTGCTCGTGGTGCGCGCGAATCAGGGGCGCCAACGCGCGCAGCGCCGGCGCCCGGCCCACCACATCGGCCCCCACAGTAGGATGTGTGCGCATCAACGCCCACTCCCGCTCGCTCAAGGGACCCTGTTTTTGCAGGACGGCGTCGGGGACCACAACCTTGCCGACATCGTGTAGCCGGGCGGCCACCGCGATGCGGCGCGCGTCGGCGGCGACACAGCCCGAGACCAGGGCCAAGCGCAGCGTCAGTGCGGCGACATCCTGCGCGTGACGGGCCGCATAGTGGTCGCGCGCCTCCACCAGCGTGGCCAACGCCTCGACGGTCCCCGCGAGCGCCGCCTCGTCGCCCGCGCTGGCATAGCCTCCGAGCGCGTCGATGGCAGGCTCGTTCGCAACGCGCGCCTGATTGCGGCCCAGGCGCTTGGCTGCGCGCATGGCGCGTGCAGCGGCTTCGACGAGCGCGTCGCGGTCCACCCCATCGCGCGGGTAGGCGGCCACGCCAACGGAGCAGGTGAGGCGCGTCCCGCCACCTGCGGCAAACAAATACGCGGCGACAGCGCGGCGCAGGTTCTCGGCGGCGGCGAGCGCCTCCGCCGGCTCGGTCTCGGGCAGCAGCGCGATTAGCTCTTTGTCGCCCCAGTGACCCAGCATATCGGCGCCACGCAGCGAGGAGCGTACCACCGCGGCGAACTCGCGCAGGGCTACATCGCCGACCTGGCGGCCGTGGGTGTCATTGAACCCTTGGAAATGGTCAAGGTCGAGCAAGAGCAGCGCGCACGACCGGCTGTAGCGGTGGGCGCGCTCGAGCTCACGGTCGAGCGCCACGATGACAGCAGTGCGATTAGGCAGGCCCGTCAGCGTGTCGGTCGTCGCCATCGTCCGCAGGAGCCCGTTTGCCGCGGCCAGCGCGCTCTCGCCGGCGCGCAACTCCTCCCGCGCCACGCCCAACATCTCATGCAGCGCCGCGGTCCGGCCGCGCGCTTCGTCAAGGCGGCCGCGGAGGGTTCTGTTCTCCACGAGCAGCGCGCAGACGGCGCTGAGGAAGCTCGCGGACACTAACAGCAGCAGCAACAGGCCGCTACTCCCGGTCAACGCGCCACCCGGCCGCGCCCCGTGACCGCCTGATCCAACCAGGAGCCAGGCGAGAAGGACACTGCCGGCCAATGCGATACATAGGCCGCTACACCACAGGCAACGTCCACCCCTGTCATTCATCGCACGCCCCACGCCCCCTATCACGCCCACTTCTCTTATATATCGGCACAAAGCGTGCAAAGTGAACGACGACGCCCCCGCCGAGCGAACAGAGTACTATAATAGTACCAGCGATCAGAGCGCGTTTTCTCTCGGTGTCCTACGCGAACTCGTGGCGCAACCGACCGCCCCATTCCATGAAGAGCGCGTCGCGGCGCGCATCGGCCGATGGCTACGCGCGTGAGGCATCCCGTTCGCCGTCGACGTGTACGGCAACATCGTGGCGCACTATCAACGCGGCGCGCCCTGCCGCCCCCTCGTGCTCATGGCGCACATGGACCATCCCGCCTTCACCATCGGCGCGGCCGGCGGACCCGACGGCGCGCACGTCACGGCGGCGCTCGAGGGTGGCGTCCCGGCGCGCGCATTCGCGCGCGAGGTTCCCGTCAGGATCTATCCCCGTGTGGGCGACGCGCGTGAGCGAGGGATCGCGGGACGTATCGTCGGGTATCTGCTCGGCGCGGGTCCACGCGACGTCGACCTGCATATCACAGTCGACGACGTCGCTTCCGTGGGGGACATTGCTCCAGGCGACTTCGGCGTATGGGACCTACCCTTGTTCGAGGTGCGCGACAGCCTGATCCACGCCCGCGTCCTCGACGACCTAGCGGGCTGCGCGGCGATCCTGCTCACCCTCCATGCCGCGGCCAACGAGGGCTGGCACACCGACGTATACGGTGTGTTCACGCGCGCCGAGGAGGTCGGATTGGTCGGGGCGCGCGCGGCGCTGGACAGCGGCGCGCTGCCGCGCGAGGGCGCCGTCGTGTCGCTCGAGGCCAGCAAAGCGCTGCCGGGCGCACAGCAAGGCGACGGGCCGGTCATCAGGGTGGGCGACCGCGCCACGACGTTCGGCGAGGGGGCGGAGATCGTGCTCAAAGCGGCGGCGGAGCGGCTCGGCTCGAACATCTGGCATCCGTCGCGTCAGGCGACAGTCGCGGTACAGCGGCAGTTGATGAGCGGCGGGCAATGCGAGGGCAGCGCGGCGGCGCGACTCGGCTATCAGACCACGGGGCTGGCCTTCCCGTTGGGTAACTACCACAACGTGTCCGCCGACGCGACGCTCGTCCCGGAAACGATTCATGTGCGCGACTACATCACCGGCGTTGCCTTACTGCGCGAGGCCGCGCGCCTCATGCCTGACCTGCCCGCTATAGAAACGCAAGAGAGCGGCCAGGACGGCCGCTACGCGTCTCACCTCGAGCGGCTCGCGGCGTCCGCGCACAGCATCAAGGCAGCGAGTAGCCGGTAGGGGACTGCCCCCGATCGGCCGCTCGCGTTTAGGCCAGGGCCGTCAGTTGTGCCACCTCGTCGTCGGCGTCATCACTATTCGGCGCTACCATATAGCCGACGCCGGGAACGGTGCGGATTGGTTGTGGGGCGCCGGGCAGCCGTAGGACCTTCTCGCGCAGGCGGCGGATGTGCGTCTTGACGACGGCGATATCGCTGTCGCTGTTGTACGACCAGATGCGCTCCATGATGCGCTCGGCCGACAGTACCTGCCCCTCGTGCGCCAGCAAGAGTTGCAGGATGCGGCTCTCCGTCGGCGTCAAACGCACGCACGCGCCCCGTGCCGCCAACTCGTTCCTCTCGATGTCCAACGACGCCCCGGCCACGCGCCGTACGCGTCCGTCGGTGTCAAACAGCGGCTTGATCGAGGGTATCATGGTGCGACGCAGCACGGCCTTGACGCGCGTGACGAGTACCTGCATGCTGAAGGGCTTGGATACGTAGTCGTCCGCGCCTCCATCGAAACCGGCGATGATGTCCTCATCCTGAGCGCGCGCGGTGAGCATAATCACGGGGGTCGCACAGAACGCGCGCAGGGCGGCAAGCGCTTTGAATCCGTTCATATCGGGAATGTTGACGTCCAGCAGTATCGCGTCGAAACGCTCCGCCCGCGCGCGGCGCAAACCCTCGCGGCTCGTTTCGACGGTCGACACGTCGAAACCCTCGCGTGCGAAGCCATAGCGCAGCAGGTCAGTCAAGTATTGATCGTCGTCGATGCACAGTATCCTGGTCATATCCGCACTCTACCCCTGGCAGGGCGACGTCAGACGCCCTGCCTGCTCCACAGATACGCCGCCTCCGGAGCATGGGCTTGCTACTCTGGCGCGCGGCTTCATTCCATACTCATAGAATGCGCGATAGCGGCGCGCGCCACCACAAACAACTTATACTGGTATCTATACTAAATCTATACTGAGCCGGGGAGTCGATGGTCGACCATCGACTACTCGGCCGCCGGGGGCACGCCCGGCGCGCCGGATACGACCTTGCGCGAGCGGGACAGCGGCCGCAGCAGGAAGGGCAGCACGATCGCCGGAATGGTGATGACTGTGGAGATCAGGAAGGCGTCGCGGAAGGCCAGGGCGCCGGCTTGCCGCGCCACCTGCCCGGCCAGTTGGGCGATCGCCGCGCCCCGCGCCTGCACGAGCGAGAGCCCCTGTCCCTGGAACCGCGCCACGAGTCCGTTGTACATCATCGCGACGGCGGGATCGCTCAGGTTCACCCGGCTGGCCAGGTTGGCGTTGTGCGCGATGCGCTGCGTGGTCACGATGTTACCGAGTACCGCCAGCGCCAGCGAGGCCACGACCTGCCGCGTCACCACGTTGATCGTCGAGGCGCTGGGCAGCGCCGCGCCACGGATGTCTTGTAGGGCCAGAGTGTTCGACGTCTGCGCGAGCGGGGGCAGGGCCAGGCCGCGGATAAGCAGCAACGGGGTGAGGGCGGCGTAGGCCGCGGTCGTCGAGCCGATCCAGGTGCTGATGGCGTAGGTATCAATGGCGAGTACCAGGGCGCCGGCGATGATGAGCGCGCGCGGTCCCACTCGGTTGTAGAGGACGCCGGCGAATACCGTGGCGACGATCGCCGCGACGCCCTGCGGCAACAACTGCAGGCCCGAGTGAAAGGGGTCGAGCCCGCGTAGCCCCTGTAGGTACTGCGGCAGGTAGAACGCGCCGCCGAACAGGCCCACGGTCGACAGCCAGATGATAATGTTGCCGGCCCAGAAGTTGCGGTTCTTGAAGACGCGTAGATCGAGCAACGGGTTGGGTGTGACCCACGAGACGACGCCGAAAGCCACGAGCAGGATGATCGCGATGATTGTCGGCCCCGACACGGTCAGGACCGAGCTCCAGCCATCGTAGGCCAGGTTGGAGAGCCCGTACAGCAAAAGGCCCAGCCCCGCCGCGATCAACAGGAAGCCGCGCAGGTCGAAGCGCGACCTGGCCTGGAGCGGCGACTCGGGCAGGAAGCGCAGGCCAATGAGCACGCCGACGATGCCGATGGGCACGTTGACGTAGAAGATCCAACGCCAGTCAATGTACTGCACGATGTAGCCCCCCAGCGTCGGCCCGATGGCCGGGGCGAACAAGATGGGGATGCCGAACACACCGTTGACGAGACCGCGATCCTCGGGCGGGAAGGTGCTGAAGATCAGCGAGATGCCCAGCGGGAAGAGGGCCGCCCCGCCGGCGCCCTGCAGGATACGGAAGAGGATAAGGATATCGATGTTCCAGGCCAGCCCGCACAGGGCCGACCCGATCGTGAACAGAGCCAGCGAGGTCAGGAAGACGCGCTTGATGCCGAAGCGATTGGCGAGATAGCTCGAGGCGCCGACGACGACGCCGGCGGCAAGGGTGTAAGCGGTGGCGATATAGGAGCCCTGATGCAGCCCGGCCCCGTAGACGGCCTCGATCTTGGGGATGGCCGTGTTGACGATGGTGCTGTCCAGGATGCTGACGAAGACGCCAAAGATGACGGTAACAAGCACCCACCAGCGCGCGGCGTTATCCGTCATGGCCGCGCGGCTCCGCGCCGCGGGGACCGTCACGCCCGCCGCGCCCCCCGGTGCCGCGACTACCTGTGCCATTAGCTTTTCTCCCTCTGTTATCGTATGTTGACAAAAAACACGGCGCGGCCACTACCCATCCTTGGGGAGACCAACATCCGCAGGGTCACGGGCAATGCCGCGCAGATAGAGGCGGATGAGGGCGTCATTCACCGCGGGGGCCGGGACATCCGCCGTGGTCAGCATCTGGCTGTAGGTGCGTGGCGACAGCAGCGCGAAGAGCGCGCCGACCAGCACCGCAGACTGCTGTCGCGGGTCGATCTCCCCTCGTCGCTGCCCCTCGTCGATCAGGGCCGTCAGTCGCGCCTGCAAGCCTCGTACCAGGTCCGCGCAACGCGCGTCGGTCTCGATCAGGCGCCTGAGTTCCGGCGCCGCGCTATCCGGGAGGGGCGCGCCATGGTCGTGTTGGATAGCGCCCTCAAGCATCGCGCGGAGGATACGATCAAGCCGTTCCAACACGGGGAGATTCGGATCGAGACCGTCGATACACGCCGTGAGCGCGGCGATGCCACGCGCGACCAGCGCCGCCGCCAGGACGTCCTTGCTTGCAAAGTGCAGGTAAATCGTCCCCTTGGCGATCCCGACGCGCGCCGCGATCTCATCCATCGACATAGCCTGAAAGCCACGCGCCCGCGATATCTCGGCGGCCGCGTCGAGAATGGCCTCCTCGCGCGCGCGCCGCTGCCGGTCCTTAAAAGACTCTACAGTCATCAGTCATCGCCGCCGCCTCGTGTCTCGCTTACACCATGACTGCCTATTCGTGACCGCGTAGTCACATAATAGCTGGTCAGTCATTCTCTTGTCAAATGACGGATATATCACGAACTTGTACACTATCGGTGATAGCCGTTGGTAAGCATGAGGGACAGTAGAGCCGTATATGTCAACGACCGCACCCACGAGGGGTGTGGCTTGTCCCTACCCTTTCGATACGCTGACCCAGGGGTGAGACATAGGGCCGGTTGACGGCGGCCTGCTCCTCCGACGCCTGTGGCGTAGAGGAGAGAATGTAGTCGTCACGAATATTGTCGGCGGCATTGCGGTCGGCGTGTGCCCGATAGCCGCACGAGCCGCACCGGAAGCGTGACTTGTGGCGATAGGCGCTGCTACGCCGCTTGCACCGCGAACACTTCTGGCTCGTGTAGCGCGGGTCGACGTAGACGACGCGCTTGCCCAAGGCTTCGGCCTTGTAGGTCAGGAACACCCCAAACTGGTGGAAGGGCCAGCTACCGAGCCACTTGTTGATCTTCTTGCCGCGCCGCTGTACTCGAATACCGGAGAGGTCTTCGAGCACGAACGTGGTGGCAGGCAGATGGGCGATGGCTTTCGTGACGACATGGTTGACGCTCTGGCTGAACCGCTGCTCACGGCCCGACTGGCGACGGAGCCGCCGTTTGGCCGATTTTGTGCCTTGTGCTTGGAGCGTCTTTCTATTGTGGAGATAACGCCGCTGGGCGGCGCGTACATGACTATTCGAGTAGGTTTGCCCCGTCGAGGTGACGGCCAGGTGGTAGAGGCCACGGTCGATGCCGATGGTCGCGGCCTCCGCTGAGGCGCCCTCCTGACGCGGTGGGTCGGGAGCCTCGAACACCAGCCGTACCCAGAATTGTCGGCTCCCGCGCGCGTAGGTCAGCATGGCGCTCTTGCAAGCCCATGTATCGTAGACCGTGCGAAAGTACTCCGGCACAGGCAGGATCGCCCGCACGCGGGGACCAATGCACGAGAGGGTGATCTGCGCGCCGCGTAGCGTGAAGGTGCGCCGGTCGTAGCGCAGCCCCGACGTGGGCTTCTTGCGCGGACGCTTCGCGAATGCCGTCGCCTTGATCGCTTCGAGGGCGGTATCGCGCACCGTCTGGATCAGGGCCGAGGGCACGGCGGGATGCGCCGACCGCTGCTCCGCGTACAACGCATGGTGCGCTTTCGCCTTGCTGTATGTCCGCGCGGCGAGCGCCCACGCGACATGCCGGTTGAACACCTCCGCGCACTCCGCCAGGAGCGGTAAGAAGCGATCCGACGGCAGATCGACGGGGATGGACACGGTGCGTCGCATGTTTATATAATAAGGCGATATGCAAACCGCGTCAAGCAGTCATGCGGCGCAGCGGCGCATCGCCTCGGCTATCACATCATTTTGGGCGTGAAGCACAGGAAGCTTGGGCGTGAAGCACAGGAAGCCGTGCTCGTCGGGGCCGTCGAAGTGGCGCTGCGGCAGGTGCTAGCGGAGGGATACGCGACATAGGGATGAACGTTGTATACCATTGAGGTGAGGCCTGATCATGTGCGCCTATTCGTGCAGGCCGAGCGCCGGTGGAGATCGCCAAGACGCTCACATCCATCTCGGCCGTGGTCGTCTTCACGCGCTTCCCCACGCTCAAGGGGCAGCGTTTCTGGGGGTCTGGGTTGTGGAGCGAGCGCACCTACTATTATTGGGAGCGTGGGCTACATCTCCGAGGCGGCCGTGCGCGCCTACATCGAGTCGCGGAAGCGACGGGCGTAGGCGCTATCCATCCCCGCCCACGAGGGGCGGGATATTCCGCGCGATTTTCATAAAAAAGAGGGGGGGTAGGATGCAAAGAGCAGCGGATATTCCGGAGGTGATCGTTTCGGAAAATGGGGCTTCTATCCCCGCACACGTCTTGCGCGACGCCGAAATACAGCCGGGCGACCGGCTCACGTTCGTCCGCACAACGGGAGGCTCTCTCGCGATGATGCGGGCCGCCCCCACAGCTGACGGACCCTCGCTCCGGACCGTTGTGGGTATCTGCCCCCGGCCTGCCGGTGTGTCGCCAGAGGCGGATCAGGCTTTCCTGCACAACATCCGCTACGGCGATGACGAGTCGTATCCTGGCCGATTTCATCATTGGCGCCCACGCCGAGCAGCATGCCGATGCCCTGCTGACGTACAACAGCAATGACTTTGGGCGGATGTTTCCCGACCTGGAGGTGATCGTGCCTCCTGCATCGGGAGACATACCAACGCCGTAGCGCTTGGGGAATACAACCCCGTCACACCACGGCGCCATCACACAAGGATCGGATGCATGCCATTTTTCCGCGCTAGTCAACTGGTCAACAGAGGGTCAACGAGGCGTGCTTGTGGTGAATGCCTACCCCTGCTACGGTAGTTATGTCGCCTACATGCCGTGTGGCTGATGGTGACAGGTGATAAAGCAAGGAACGTAGGACCCAATTATGATCGAGACACAGCCGCCGCAAGCATGGCAAACACGACGGCCGCCGCGCATTGTGGGCTTGCCGCTCGTTGCCTGGCTGGTAGCGCTGATTGTCGCATGCCTCATAGGGGGCGTGCTCTACGTCCTGGGCAGCAGTACCCCCACGCTCGCCCTCCCCGCGGTCACCAAGCCGCCCCAGGCGAGCAGTGTGGGGGCCAGCCAGACGACGCCGCAAATCGGCAGCAACCAGATTACCACGACCGCGCTCTACCGGTCGACGGCGTCGCCCGCCGCCGTCATCGCCCACTATCTCCGCGTCCTACCGGGCCATGGCGGCAAGATCGGCCGCTTCACCATCCCCATGCGTAGCGTCGACCCCGCCGCTCTCCCAACCGCGCTGCCGGATCTGCCGCACTCTTTCGCGACCGACGCCGATTACACCTTCACCGAATACTCGGACGGGGCCAACGACATCGGCATAGCCGTCGACCTGCGCCACCCGCAGGGCCCGACGCTCGTCTACGTCGAGATGCTGTCGAACTAAGGGCATCCTGTTCAAGAACGTCGCCGCCTGGCCAATCCGCCTTTCAACATCAGCAAATGGCGCGGCGGCCTGTTGCAGGACGACGCGCGCTGGGTCTACGGCCTGCCGCCGGACAACAACGCCAACTACGCCTGGATCCAGCACTTCATCTACCACCTGGCGCCGTCCGGCCGCGCCGGCTTCGTCATGTCCAACGGCTCCATGTCGGCCGGCAACATCGAGGGCGAACTGCGCCGGCGCATCGTCGAAGACGACCTCGTCGACTGCATGGTCGCGCTGCCGGGGCAGCTGTTCTACACCACGGGCATCCCGGTGTGCCTGTGGTTCCTGGCCAAGCGCCAAAGAGGGACGGAGGCAGCGCGGCCACCGCGGCGAGACCCTGTTCATCGACGCGCGCAAGCTGTTCCGCAAGGTCGACCGCACGCACAACGAACTTACCGCCGCGCAGATCGCGCGCATCGCCGACACGTACCACGCCTGGCGCGGCGAACCCAGCCTGCCCGCCTACGCCGACGTACCAGGCTACTGCCGCGCGGCCACGCTCGACGAGATCCGCGCCCACGGCCATGTGCTCACGCCCGGCCGCTACGTCGGCACCGAGGCCGTCGAGGACGACGGCGAGCCCTTCGAGGAGAAGATGACCCGTCTGGTCGAGACGCTCGACGAGCAATTCGCCGCGAGCGCACAACTGGAGCAGGCGATCCGCCACAACCTGCAAGGGCTAGGCTACAATGGCGGCTCGTAGGGGCGTATGGCAGACCGCCCGGTCCGATTAAAAATCAGGGTGGTGCGGGGCTTTCAGGGGTAGGTTAGCCATAGTGCCATAGGATTATCCGAGCAAATTAGGCGGGTCGAAGGGGATAGTGCCCCTTCATGGGGCCACAGAACGACTCATCATCACGTTTTGCCGCCCATGATTACTATGGCACTGTGTTAGACCTACCCCTAAGAGGCGCTTGGTGGGCGCCGCAAGATCGCGCTAGGGGGCCAGGCGCAGGCTCACGCGCAGGAAGGCGCCGTCGAGGATGCGCACGTCGGGGGGGCCAGCGCTGGGACCCCTGCGGCCACAGCAGCGCCCGCGCGCGACCAAGGCCGGGATGAGACCGGCAAGGAAGGCGGGCGGGCGCGCGGTGTTGGAGGCGGCGAGGTGGCTGAAGCTCACGGCGAGGTCGCCCGCGCGGGCGGTGGCGAGGCCGCTCAACGCGGCCCACTGCGGACAGTCCGCGCAGGTGGCATAGCTCTGGCGCAGGCTGGGGCCGCCCGAGAGGTCGTGGAACAACAAGAGGCAGGCGTGGGCATAGGCGTCGACGTGCGTGCGGTAGCGCGCGGCGTCGCAGGCCGCCGCGCGCGCCGCGCTGGCGGGACGCAACTGGGTGAGTTCGCGGGCCAGCCAGCGTCGCAGGGCGCGGTGCGGGCGGCGGGTGGTACGCTACAAGGCAGAGCGTGCGACATTAGGATCTCCTGTAGGGGGCTTGGTGCGGCAACATCACGCCCTCAGGATACCCCGGCCGCACGCTCCTTTTGTGGCCCACATTTTAATCAGACAGGACTGTATCGCCATACGCCCCTACAATATCGAGCCGCGCGAGGAGCAAGTAGATCTGCGGGTACAATCTCGTACTGGGGACCTGGCAAGGCGTCTACTTGTGTGAGTTCGACGGGCCACGCCACCGTCAGGTAATGGTAACCGTGACGCCGGTCACATAGTGGTTATGTGCATACAACAGGTCGCCCCACCTTAACACAATGGCGTAGCTTTTAGTTGCGAGGTTGTACACTCTTTACAGTATGAATGAACCACTAACCATTACCATAGATAACCCAAGAGCGCCGGAGGCGGCCGCGCGCGCCATCGCCGCTGGGAGCGTCATCGCGTTCCCCACCGACACGGTTTACGGTCTCGGCGCCGGCTTGTGGCAGCCCGACGCCATCGGTAAGCTGTACGCGCTGAAGGGACGCCCCGACGAGAAGGCGCTGCCCGTGCTGCTGGCCGCCAAGGAGCAGTGGGCGGAGGCCGCCACGGAGGCGTCCGAGGCGGCGCTGCGGCTGATGCGTCGTTTCTGGCCGGGCGCGCTCACCATCGTACTGCCGCGCCGCCCCGACGTGCCGGACGCGGTTGGCCCGCTGACGCGCACGATCGCGCTGCGCGTCCCCGGCCACGAGGGGCTGCGGCGCGTGTTGACGCGCACCGGCCCGCTCGCCAGCAGTTCGGCCAACCGCTCGGGCCACCCACCGGCTACTAGCGCGAAGAGCGCGCTCGACGAATTGGGATACGGCCTCGCCCTCGTGCTCGACGGCGGCGCGCTGCCGCCACGCCCGGTCTCCACCGTGGTCGACGTCACCGGGCCGGAGCCAGTCATCGTGCGGCAGGGCGCGATTACAGCCGACGCCATCGCGCGTACCCTCGCCGCGCGAGATGAGTATAATAAGCCATGATCATCATTGTTGGAGCCGGTCTGGCCGGCTTGACCTGCGCGAAGGTGCTGCACGAGCATCGCCAGCCGTTCATGATACTCGAAGCCTCGGACGGACCGGGCGGACGCGTGCGCACCGACGTCACACCGTCCGGCTTCCGGCTCGACCGCGGCTTTCAGGTGCTCTTCACGGCCTATCCCGCCGCGCGCCGCCACCTCTCGCTCGGCCGCCTGAACCTGCGCCGCTTCGACCCCGGCGCCTTGATCGCCCTCAACGGCAAGCTACATACGCTCTCCGACCCCACGCGCGACCCCGGCGCCCTGCTACCCACCCTGCTCAGCGGCATCGTGCCCTTCGGCGACAAGACGCGCGTGCTGTCCCTGCGCCGCGACATCACGCGGCAGCCGATCGAGCAGATCTTCGCCGAGGACGCGGACACGACGCTCGAGTACTTGCGCGCGCGCGGCTTTAGCGACCGCTTCGTCGACAACTTCGCGCGTCCCTTCTACGGCGGTATCTTCCTCGACCGCTCACTCGAGACGACGGCGGCGATGTTCCGCTTCACCTTCAAGATGCTATCCGAGGGCGATACGGTCGTCCCAGCCGACGGTATCGGGGCCATCACCGAGCAATTGGCGCGCTTCCTCCCTGTGCAGGACCTGCGCTACGGCGCGCGCGTGATCGACGTGCTCACTGACGGCGCGCGCGCCTATGGGGTGCGTACCGAGGACGGCGCGGTGGTCGAGGCCGACGCGGTCGTGGTGGCGGCCGACCCCCCGACCACGGCGCGGCTGACCGGCGCGCCCATGCCGACCACGCCCGTGGTGACCTCGTGCGTCTACTACGCGTCGCCGCGCCCGCTCTACAACGCGAAGAAGATCGTGCTCAACGCCGCGCCGGACGCCTACGTCAACAACCTGACGCAAATCACCAACGTCGCCCCGAGCTACGCGCCGCAGGGGCAGCACCTGCTCTCGGCCACGCTGCTGGAGTTGCCGCAGGGCCGCGACGACGCCATCGCGGCGCGCGCGCTGGAGGACATCGCGCGCATGTTCCCGCGCCGCCATGTCGAGAAGCTGCTCAGGCCGCTCGCCGTCGTGCGCGTGCCCTTCGCGCAGTTCGCGCAACCGCCGGGTATCTTCCAGCGGTTGCCCGGCAATGAGACCGCCATCGCCGGACTGATCGTGGCCGGCGATGGCACGCTCTCCTCATCGATCCAGGGCGCCATGTTGAGCGGCCAGCGCGCCGCCGCCGCCGCGCTGCACGCCATCGACACAGGCGCCCTCACGCCAGTCTAGTTCTTTTCACTCCGTAGGAGTATCTTTGCGCCCGAAGAAGCCGACGCTGGTCACGGTCATGACCAATTCCCCGCTTTGGTTGTGTACCTCGCCACGGCCACGAATGACGCCAAGGGTGGGGCGGCTCTTGGAGGGGATGCACTCGAGCACCGTGAAGGCGGCGCGCAGTGTGTCGCCGGGGCGCACCGGTTGGCGCCAGCGCAACTCGTCGATACCGGGCGACCCCAAGCTGACCGTGTCGTTGAGCAGTCCGTCGACGAGCAAGCGCATGTAGATGCTCGCGGTCTGCCAGCCGCTGCTGATGAGGCCGCCAAACATGGAGTCTTTGGCCCGCGCGGGGTCGACGTGGAACGGCTGCGGGTCGTACTCTTTGGCGAACGCGATGAGTTCGTCCTGCGTCACCGTGCGGCTGCCCAGTTCAACAACATCGCCGGTCTGAAAATCCTCGAAGTAATGGTAGCGCTTGCCCGTTGTGCCCATTGCCCCCGTTTTTTCCGTCCCATCCACCGTGATCGTGGCCTCTCTTTGCTATGCCTTCTCTCAGTATGGTACTGTACTCTTGCTACGTCTGCCGCCGTCGCCGGACGTCGTACGCTACTCTCCTCCCGCCGAATCGTTAGTATGTCGATAAGGAGCTGCCGTGATTCATCCGCGCGCCTTCCGCGCCATCGTCGTCTTGCCGCTCGTCGCGCTGTCCCTGCTCGGCGCGGCCGCCCGTATGCCCACCGTCACGGCGACGGCCGCGACCGGCCACGGCGGCACGCTGCACACGGCTTTCAAGGCCGACTTCCAGACGCTCGACCCCGCCGTCGGCTACGATCCCTTTGTCTGGACCGGCGAGCACGCCATCTTCGACGGGCTGCTCGACTACGCGCACACCACCGGCCTGGTCGGCACGGCGCTGCGGCCCCAACTCGCGGCGGCCCTGCCCACGGTCTCGGACGGCGGTCGTCTCTACAGCTTTACACTACGCCACAATGTGCGTTTCCAGGCGCCGGTCAACCGCGAAGTGACGGCCGCGGACGTGCGCTACTCGATCGAACGCGCCCTCTCGCCGCGCACGCCCAACGCGGCCATGGTCGGCAGCAGCTTCTGGTCGTCGCTGCAGGGCGTGAGCGCCTTCTGGAGCAAGAAGGCGTCGCACGTCTCCGGTATCACAACGCAGGGGCGCTACGGCGTCAGCTTCCGCCTCACCTCGCCCGACCGCTCTTTCCTCAACGTGCTGGCCTTGCCCTTCACCTCGGTCGTGCCGCGCGAGTGGGTGCAGCGCTGGGGCAGCGCGTTCAGCGACCACGCCCTGGGCACAGGTCCGTTCATACTACAGAGCTGGGCGCACGGCTCACGCATGGTGCTCGCGCGCAACCCGCGCTACTTCCAATCCGGCGTCCCGCGCCTGGACAGCGTGGTGATCGACTTCAACGTGGCCGAGCACCTGCAAGTGCAGCGCGTACAGAGCGGCGCGCTCGACCTTGGTGGGAACCTGGTCACGGCGCAGGACTTCCTGAGTCTCAAGGGCAGCCCCGGCCTGGTGTCCGCGCCCGACGTCGCGGTCAACTACCTCGCCTTCAACATGACACAGGCTCCGTTCAAGGGCAACCTATCCCTGCGCCGGGCCGTCAACATGGCCATCAACAAACGGTTCATCCTGCGGCTGCTCAACCAGCGCGGGTTGATCATGAACGGCGTGCTGCCGCCCACGATGCCCGGCGCCAACCCACACTTCACCTACTACAGCTACGACCCGGCCATGGCCGCGCAACTGCTGCGCAAGGCGGGCTATCGGCCCGGCCAGCTCACGCTCCCGCTCATCTACCAACAGAGCGGCGACTACGACAAAGTCGCCGCGCAGATCGCCTCCGACCTCGGAGCTATCGGCATCACGATCAAACTCAAGTCCGTGTCGACCAACACTTGGTACAGCACGATCGCCTACACGCAAAAGGAGGGTCCACTGGTCCTGGCGCCGTGGGGCCAGGACTATCCCGACCCCTCCGACTTCTTTGAGCCGATCCTGACCTGCGGCAGCGGCAGCAACGCGGCCTTCTACTGCAACCACGCCGTCGACGCCCTGGTCGCCGCCGCCCGCGGCAACGCCAATACGTCCGCCCGCTACGCGCAGTATCGCCAGGCCGAGCGCCTCGTCATGGCCGACGCGCCGTGGACGCCCCTCTACGACGGCGTCCTTTACGACTACCACGGCCCGCGCCTCGGCGGCTTCTATATCCACCCCGTGTGGCCGTTTATCTATTCTGATTACTACATGAAATAATATGAGTGTGACCAAAATCTGTGGAGAGGGTCAAGGACGTTGAAAGCCATCGCACGATGGGCCATACTGTGGAGCATCACCCACCACAGTACCCAAGGAGACATCCGATGGCTTCCAACGTAGACCTGAGTGTACAGCAGATCCAGCAGGACTTTCAAGCCTTGATCGCCTACGTGGTAGTGCCCCACTAAACCGTGGTCAGGCGACAGCCTCCGCAGGGGGTGCCTTGACGCGCCCACGCCGCGCCGCCCGCGCCCGCCCAACCTCATCTGTCTGGCGCGGCGCGGGCGCACCCGTCACG